>Ga0209542_10005620_pt1 | contig 24894 bp, 27 predicted proteins | sample RifCSPhighO2_01_FD_184028 | JGI IMG/M metagenome (GOLD analysis project Ga0209542, IMG submission 184028) | Soil microbial communities from Rifle, Colorado - Rifle CSP2_plank highO2_0.1 (SPAdes) (version 2) | ecosystem: Environmental > Terrestrial > Deep subsurface > Rock core/Sediment ...
CTGAGCAACTTCCAGGGGAGTTTCACCTGGTTTATCCCTTAATCCAGCAGGTATCTCGATAACATATTTCTCAAGTGGAACTCGGAAATTCTTTATAAGTACCACTTCTCGATGTCTAGTAACTGGAAAGACCAAAATGGCTTGGGCCTTTTCTATCCATTCCCATAGTTGAGGATTGCCATTTCTGTCGAAGAATTCTGTACCCCAGAGTTTAATAAATTTACCCTTAAAAATCTGGTTTTTAGAGCCTATCTTAATTAGTGACATATTACCTCACTTGTTAAAGAAGTTACTAACTTTTAGCACAAAAAGACTGCTTTAGCCAGTAGGTCGGAAATTAAGCCGTCTGATAATAGGCATGCTGATTCCGCCCGATAGGTAGCGGAATATTCACGAAAAGAGGCATGTATTTGAGGTGACGAGGATAGAACTTGGATACAAGCCAATCATAGCTCATTTTACCTGCCATTTAATTATAGAAATATTATTTTACAAAAATAGTATTAAACCTTTCTAGGTCAACCTGAACTTCCTTGTACCGCTGTACTATCAAATTCTCAAGAGCTGGATAAGGTTGCCATTGCTCATAGATCCATTCCAAATCTTCAGAAGATAAAAAGCTTTTCAAATAATTTCGCGTATTAAAGCATACGATAATGTGTTCCCAATAACTATTCGGATATGTGCCTGATTTATTGTGTTCTCCGTCGTCTTCATATTTTGATTTTAGATAAGATACGCATTCATTATATTTTGGATGATTTTGCGCATACCAATGAAACTGCTCATGAACTAAAGTCGCAAGCAACGACCTCTTATCCTTTACTCGAGTATTTAGCGTAAGAATTGGGTGCGAATGAGGTACAACACCCTTCTCAATAACTATCTCCTTAGTAAAAAGCGGTAAGTCATATTTTTGGCAAATTTCTTTAATAATCTCTGCGACTTCTATCTCGTCGATGTCATTATTTTTGGAATAGATTTTTGGAATCATTTTGTTTATAGCGTATTTGCCATGAGCAAGCACGTGGTGCAGCGGAGTGCGTGTCGAGGTACTGAACCCATAGTGTCTAGTATTAGACCCATGAGGGTATTCTAAGGGTTTTTGAGGTTTTTTGCCAGAAGATAAACGACTCTCCTCGGTCTATCTATTTCATAAATCCTTTAGTGCCAATTCTGCCCTGATCACGTTCTACAGAAACAATGCGATCGATGGCAACTTCCACGAGCTGAATCATTCCCTCGGCATCTTTCTGCGACACCATTCCTTTCGGCTCAGTAAGATCCCTGGTTGAAAAATCAACATCTACATAAAGCGCTCCCTGGCGCTTTTGAAAGACTGGTATGCCAGGAGTGATTCTTACAACATCATCTGGGTCTGGCCCAACCCATCGTAGATTATATGGCCATGAATTTGCGTCCTCATAAACCCACTGAACACGTTCGAGTTTACGCGAATGGTTTTTATAAAAGTCCTTAAACTCTTTATCCGTATGTAAGCCGGTATAAACATCCGCGGCAAACTGAGATTTTGATATCTCCTCAAGTGCGGTATAAGCAATTGCAAATGCTCTAGCATAGGCCTTCTTGCCCAAAAGTAGCTCTGCCTCGCTCAACAAATCGACGGCATTGTTATGTGCAGTAGCATAGATTTTATAGTAAAGGTCATCCATGTTGGGTCACTGGGTATCTCTTTGATCTTTAAATATCTTTATCGCCCTACTCTTGTATTTTTCTATTACAAAACCGACTATGATTAAAATTATGCCTATTGTTTTACTAACAATTTCTCCTACCAACAGCAAAATTAAACCGGCTACAACTAGGGCTAAATTAGATTTTTCTTGAATATCAGTTAAGATAAACCTTCCCCAATTAGATGGGATTTCATTAAAAGAACCGCAAGCACATCGAATGACAATATTTAAAATCATTTTTTCCTCAAGTTTTTCCGCTAACAACTTACTACAATTTCCGCAATATAAATTTGTATTACCAGATCTTGGCCCATCTATCTTTGCTTCGTTTTCAAATTTAAGAATTGCTCTCGTATTTTGTTGAGGCTCTGGAATAACATGGAGTGTAATTTTTTTTAAATCAGACATTATTCAGACATTGTATTAAAACTTAGAAATTATTAATTTTATATTATTATGCCCCCATAGGTCACCTCGATACTTCCAACCTTGGCACATTCGGCCTGCTGGCCTCAGTACTTCCTCACCTTCGTTCGTCAGCTGCGGGACTTGGACTCGAACCAAGATACTCGCCTTCAAAGGGCGATGTCCTACCATTAGACGATCCCGCAATTTTCACAAATTATAGCTCGAAATTATTGAAAAATCAATTAAAAAAGAGCGGGTCAGTTTTGAGCTGACACGCCCTCAATGATACGCCGACGAATCTTGTTAAAAATCAACAGGATAAGAACCGTGCCGATACAGATGATTGCTCTTGAAACATAGACTACCGCCAACATGTCGCCCTCAACCCAAGCCGGGTACAAGGCGAACGCAGCAGCGACCAAACTCCCAGACCAAATCACAAACGGCTCAGTATTTTTTCCGGTTTGGTAAAGATTCTTAAATAAGGGCAAGTAGGCTATGATCATAATTCCCTGCAAAGCCAGATTCGCTAAAACATGCTGTCTGGTATAAATCCAGAAGATAAGAATGAGTCCCGAAGCCACAAAGCAACATATCTCGAACCCATTAAATTCAAATCGCCCTCGTCTGGCTATAAGCAATATCAAGAAGACGGCCCAAACCACGGTCAAATCCATTGTGTTGCCAATACCCGCTATTAGACCGTGCTGTTCGGAGCTGAAGTATGTCAAAAAACTTAAGTTAACTGACACGCAAAACAAGAACCACATCGACAGTACCGGCTGAATTTTGTTTTGAAAAGAAAGATGGCAGTATCGCCAATAACACGCACCAGAGGTTATCACCACCACCAACGCAAAAAAGTTTTTCAAAGCCAATTACAACCTCCAAAAAAATCAAAAAACGTTTTCCATATTGTAAAATAACTTAGTTATTTTGTCAAAATAAACTGTGCCCACAAAATAAAAAGCCCTATGCGGGCTTTGCTACTTCTTGTTCTTTTTGTGTTCTATCTACCAGAAATAAATTGACAACGTTTAAAAAAATCCAACCATAAACTGTCAGATAAAAGGCAAGTGTATTCCACCAAAAAAATCTGATCTCCCCCGCAACTATTGGATTCTCGTGTAAAATTCTACCAATTACTATAAAAATTAGACCAGAAGCAACAGCAGCCACGCCAATACCAAAGAGGCGACGTCCTAGAATCATACCCACAAGCGAAACAAATGAACAGAACATAAAGATAACGCTTGAGGCTTTCATGGCCGACTCTAAATTTCTCGGCAGCTCCCATTCCTTAATAATTTGTGGTCTCTCACCAAAAGCGGATACAAATAATCCAAAAAGTAAAAAAACTAAACCCATGATGCCCAAAAACCTTCTCACATCCACATAATTGCTTGTATTTTGAGAAGTCACGTGAACCCTTCCTTAAACTTAAGAACTAACCCAAATGATATCATATCAAACACGAACAGTCAAGCATTACGTAAAAAGCAGCGGGGGCTCGCAGCATGAATTCTTCTTATTCGTGATCAAGCCGATTTCTTGTTTATCATAAATGTAAATAGGATTATTGAAACGACAGAAAGGATTAGTCCGTATATGAATGGCAGGGTCTGATCGATATTCCAGAGAATTCCAGCCACCAGACCCGCGGGAATGGCAGCAATGCCGGTGAAGGTCTCGAAAGTACCCAGAGCCGTGCCACGATTCTCAACACCAGAGAGGTCAGAAACGAATGATTTCTGCCCGACATCTAAGGAAGATTTAAAAAGTCCGTAGAGCATAAAAAGTAACAACAAAACAATGAACAAAGCAGTGCGTTCTAATTCAATAAAAGATATTAAAGAAAATCCGGCAAAAATGAGAGCCAATAAAACATAGCTGAAAATTATTATCTTGCGGCGACCCAGTTTGTCTGATAATGAACCAATAAACGTAGAAAAAGCGCTGTCAAAAACTGTAAAGAAAATATAAAGTACTAGCGTAAATGTAAGTGCTTTTTTATAATCTAACCCACCAAAAAGTGTCTGAGTTTTCAAAATCATGAAAGCATAACTGAAGTTAGCCAAAGCAAAAACCGTACCCACAAAAACAAACTTGCTAAAATCCTTGGACAAGCCACGGAAACCGAAAGATTTAGTCGCCATCCTCAGTTGTTCGGGAACTTTTACAAAAAACATCGGTACAACTGCAAACAAAGCAATAAAAGCCGAAATTAGAAATATTTTTGAAAAATTAAAATCCCAATAAACAACAAATAATAAAACGGCAAGCGAGCCCAGTATAGCGCCAGCGCTGTCCATGGCTCGTTGTATCCCAAATGCCCTGCCTCGCTGCTCATGCGGCAAAGATTCGGATAATATCGCGTCCCGCGGTGCGTCTCGAAAGCCCTTGCCTATTCGTTCAACTGGTCTAACAGCAAGTATCTGTCTCCAGGTATTAGAGATTGGGTAAAGGAATTTTGCCAAAGCGGAAAAAGCATAACCGGCTATCACAAATCTTTTATATTTTCTAGTTTTATCAGCCCAGCGCCCTGATATAACTTTAAAAACTGCGGCCACTGCATCACCAATGCCAAACGACAATCCAACAGCCAAGCCGGCTCCACCCAGAGTCTCTATGAAAAAAGGGAGTATCGGAAAAACCATCTCACTTGAGAAGTCAGCCAGCAATGAGGTCAAACCCATAAGGATTATATTAATCATATGGATAATTATGGACTATTTATTTTATAAAAACAAAATCCACCTCATCGGCGGATTAAAATAAACAAACTAAAACACATAGACAACTTCGGGAACCTTACCCCTCTTTTCTGATATTCGCAGATTCGCTTGGCCATCAATCAGTCGGTGGCCTATCCAGCGCCTATCTATCCTATCAAGCAAAAGAGCTTTGGCCATAAAATGTCGCCATTCATCCTCAGACTTCAGATCTAATCCCCAGCCGTGATAAGACGCGCCGCTGTTCAAAATCGCGCCATGCTTGACTCCAAGTTCTCTGAAAACTTCCTCCGCTGAAGATGCGCCATTTTCAGATACTGGAATATCCAAATCAAGTAGCGGTATGTGGTAAATACCATATCTGGTTTTAACCTTAGACACCATTTTTATAGCTTCATGAACTCTGGGTTTATCAGAATCCCCCAAATAGCTGGTGACATCGGTTTTTTGGGCATCTATTTCTTTTAAATTAGATAGTTTTTGTCTAACCATTTCGAATTGATTCGAACTCTGAATAAACATGGTTGGTTCAGTAAAATCCGGGGTATGTTGAAGTGCCTTGGCTACGCTACGCTGGGCCTTGGGATTTATTTTTTTGGCTTCGGCAAAGTGAGGCTTCTCCTCGCATTGATAAACAATAAATTCCATTAACAAAACCTGACTAACTAAGAAAATTTCACGTGCCACGTCTATGGCCCTCATTCCAGGAGTTGCCATTATTTTTCCTTGTTAAAGAAATCTACCTATAAATCTTAAAGACACGACAATTAAAAAACAATTGACATCATCGTGTGTCCGGGGTTTCAAGTTCCTGGCGATGCAATATGTATCGATATAGTATCCAACCCACCGGCATAGGTAACCAGAAAGTAAGTGCGCGAAGCAAAAGGGTCATCGCAAAAGCTGATTCGGCCGGAACACCAAAAGATATCAATATCAAGGTCATACCTCCCTCAAAAACACCAAGTGCTCCAGGTACAAAAGAAACCATAGCTACAAATTTCGTCAGAGTAAAAGCAATAAAAGCCATCACTATCGTTATCGGGAATCCAACGGCAAATGACAAAAAATATAAACTCATTATGTTGGCAAGCATTATCAAGTTTTGCCACAGATAGGCCATCCAGAATGATTTTTTATGTCTCTCCAAAACCCCTATTTCAAGACTACTCTTAAACTGCTGATATATGGTAGCTACGTGTTCGGCGTGATTGTTACTATGGGTTTCAAGCCCATCCTTTTTCTTTTGGCGGTTTCTTTTCTCAAAATATGAATGCATCTTATCTATCGTCCACTTAGCAATTTTGCCTCGGCCTCGTTTTTGCAACATGAAGAAAACAGAAAGCAACAAAACGGCAATAAAAGAAAAACCGTATATAACGTATATGATTTCTGGACGGTTGTTTAAATGGTGGCCCTTAAATATCATAACGGCCGAGATTATAAAGAATGTCCCAAAACCCATATACAGTGAGGTGAGTTCCAGTATTGCTCTTCCGATTCCTTCAGCAACAGAAAGCCCAAATTTTTTAAGATACTGAACGAAAAAGGCCTGCCCCGACAAACCAGCGGAAGGCAAGGCCTGATTTAAAAATTGTATTACGAATGTAACCGGGAACAACTCCTTGATGCCCACCTCTAGATCTTTAATTCGCAGTACATCTCGATAATTAAGCGCCAAAAAATAGTAACTAAACACTTGGACAATTATAATACCTAGAAGCCAAAGCTGGTTAGATCTAAGAAAAATATCCTTTATTAGCCTGACTTCCGAGAATCTTAGATAAATTAAAACCAGAGCCGCCAGAGTAATAAAATAAAAAGCAAAACGGCTAAGGCTTAGGCGTGGGCGTGATAAAGGTTGGAATTCGTTTTGTTGACTCAATTTAAAAAATATTTGTCAGTTCAAATATTGCAAGCTCAATTGGAAGTTGTGGAACCGGGGATGACTTTGTTTCTCTGGCAGCATTTATAAAAATCTTGAGAGCCTTGATAAGAAATTCTTGTGATTCAACACTTACCCCAGTGCGGGATACAGAGACAGATACAAATACTGGTTGAGTACCCAAAGCAGTGTTCGAGATCAATCTATTCCGCAGGTAATTAATAAATTGTTTTAAAAATTGATTTAAATTAACCCCAGCTTCGTTTAATTCGTTAACCTTGGCAATTGCAGCCTGTGGATTTTTGGCAATAATAAATTCGGTAATTGATTCAATAATCTGGGTCGGCACAATACCCAGAATTTCCGATACCTCCTTGGCGCTTATTCTCTTAATATTATCAGAATAGGCAATAACCTTGTTGAACGATGACTCAGCATCGCGCAAAGAACCGGAGGCAGAGGAAACCAAATCAGCCAGGGCATCATCATCAATTAATATCTTTTCCTTCTTAGCTATACCGAGTAATTTTTCAGTTATTTGCTGTTTGTTTAGATTTTTAAAATCAAGCCTTTGCACTCGCGACAAAACAGTTTCCGGTATCTTGTGCGCCTCTGTTGTTGCCAATACAAAAACAACATGGGCAGGTGGCTCCTCCAAAACCTTAAGCAACGCGTTAAACGCCGGCGGAGTAAGCATATGCACCTCGTCTATTAAGAAAATCTTGTGTATAGATGAGCTTGCAGCGACTGATGCTGATTCTTTTATGTTTCGGATCTCATCTATGCCACGATTGGATGCGGCATCTATTTCTATCAGGTCCATTGAGCGACCCTGGTTAATCTCCATGCACGAGTGGCATGAGTTACACGGCTCAAACTTACCTATTGATAATTGACGTTTCTCACAGTTCAATGACTTGGAAAGGAGTCTTGCCGTTGTAGTTTTACCAGTCCCCCTAGGTCCACAGAAAAGATAAGCATGCCCAACGCGCCCAGAAACAAGCGCACCTTGTAAAGTGCGCATAACATGTTCCTGCCCCATTATTTCTCCAAACGTTGTCGGCCTGTATTTGCGATATAGTACCTGTGACATAAATAAACTTAGCTCGTGTTATACGTTACTGGGTTTTTTCTTAAAGACAATAAATCTAAACCCGATAAAATTCCAAATCAATGCGATAGCAGTGGCCACAACTGCGGCAATATTATTCCAGGCAATCTGACCGAATCCGAATTGAGGTGCAATCGTCAATGTGATCGCAGATGTTATACCCACGTTAAGAAGAGCGCCGACTATATTGACCAGCAAGAACTTGAAGAATTCCTTGCCTTTTTCTTCGGTAGATGAGGCAGCCCTAAAAGACCAATATTTGTTCCAAAAATAACTGTTAATAACAGCCACAACAAAAGACATTCCCTTAAAAGAGCTTAACGCCAAGCCAGGCAAAGTATTGCCTGTCAAAACCATCAGCAGATTGAAAATACCAAAATCCACGCCAGTATTAAGGAGCCCAACCATTCCGTACTTAACAAATGATTCGATAAATCCGATAACCCTTGTAAGCTTACCTGCTATAAAAAGAATTCCAAGATACAATATCGGCACTAAAATCACCAAACTCCATGTATATTGGGTTGGCAATCCTAAACTCTCAAAAGTATTTAGACGAATCAGAACCCAGGACCACATCAAACCTGTTAGAAGTCCTATGATCAATGAAATTTTTATATCTTTTGTATTCATAAAAAATTATAGAATTTTAGTTTGAGACCCTTCCAGACATTATTTCTGCTTCCACATCTTCTCTGGATCGGCCATACTTCATTCTTGATATTTCTCTCAAGTAACCTGCAGCTTCTTCATCACCAGCACCAAACACTCTTTCTGTATCTATCTTTATATTAAAGGGTCTTGTGGTCTGACCGCCAACCAAAAGACTAACATAGGCATTAAGATTGTCTATATTCATAAGATCCTGCTCACTGAATACTGGAGCAAATTTATTTTTCATAAATTCAGCGTCATCCGGACTTATCCTGAAGGATACAATAGAGCCGACATTTCCAAAAACCGCATCTCTTATATTTTCTTTGAGCTGCTTGATGAACTGGTGGGCAATGACTAAGTTTAGTCTATATTTGCGCGCTTCGGATAATATTGTAGATATGCTATCAGTGGTAAAATTCTGAAACTCATCTATGTAAAGATAGAAATCTCTGCGAGATTTTTCATCTTGTATGTCAACACGAGATAAGGCAGCACGAAGAAGCTTGCCGACCATCAACATGCCTATGAAATTGGCATTGAGATCCCCTATCTTACCCTTTGATAAATTAACCACCAATATTTTAGAGTCGTCCATAACTTCCCTGAAGTTAAAGGCACTTTTCTTCTGATTAATGATTGGCCTCAAAAATTCGTTAAAAACAAAATTGTTAAGCTTGGATGTTATATATGGAGAAAAATTGGAAAGAGACTGATCACCAGTGGCCTTTTCAGCCTCAAGTTGCCAGAATTCTTTTACCAGAGGATTGGTTTCCCTGCTTAATTTGTCATTGCGATATATATCGTCATTCAAAACCCTTGAAATATCGGAAAGGGTTGGGATGTCGTGCTCATAGTCGTCAAGCAAAAGATATAAAGAATTCTTAAAATACTTCTCAAACATTGGACCTCCGGTTTCTTTGAGGTTGTAGAGCTTGTCCATTATTCCAAATAACTCATCTATAATCATGGTTTTCTGCTCTGGATGAGTTGGATCCATTTCAAGCATGTTTAAGCCCATAGGTCGCGCAACATCGCCAGGATTGAAATAGATCACATCATCAATGCGCTCTGGTGGTACCACTGACAATACAAACTCTGCAAACTCCCCATGAGGATCTATAAGGCAAACACCCTTACCATTTTCAACATCTTGTCTAAGCAGGGCCTTCATAATCGTGGATTTACCAGTACCAGTCTGACCTATTACATACAAATGTCTGCGTCTATCTTCGTCGGTCATGCGGACGGGTACCTCTTGTCCTCTAAAGACATTGTGCCCGAGCACGATACCCTCCTGTGGCAAATTCGATGGCGGTTCTGCTAGTTTTGATTTTAGGAATTTAACTCTCGGCGCAGCGGTTGAAGAAACTGGCAAATGGAAAAGACTCGTAATCTCCTCTACTGACATAACCATTAGGCGATTATTTTCGAATAATCTGAATGAAAAATTGTATATAAGTTTATCCAGAGCACGGCCCGTTAATTTGTTTGATTTTAGTGAATTTATATCTGGAGATGAGAATTGCACAAACGCACCCTCAAAATCCTGGAGAATCTGCTGAGCTCTTGGTTCAGACTGAGCTGAAGTTACAAGACGCACGTTAACATCAAAGCTTTGTTTGCTTGATTTATCGCTTATCGCCTTGATTACTTGTTCATCTGCCGGAGTTACTATTCTTGGAGGTTCCTGTTTTCCCTCATTTGCTTCAGCTTTGGGTGGATGTATCGCTCTCTGCATAGCCTCCTTAAGCTGGTAACCGGATTGCATTTCACGAGACACCTTAGAAGCAAATGATTTCTGTTTATCGGCATGACTGGGCCTTAGTAAAATTTGCATTGCCGCTCCTTCACCCTCAGACTGCAGTCTGGACATCGAGGTCAATATGCCGCCAATGGGATCAGTCTCCATTTTTTGATATGTTCGAATAGGTAAAATTGAATCTCTGGAATAGCTCATATAAGCTCCCGCAGTAGCCCCGGTAGGATTGAAAATATTATAATCCTTGACTCTGCTTACTTCTGCATTGGGGTACAGACCATAGATCTGTTTTTCTATTATATCCTCATTATTTTTTGGCACAGAAACGTAAAAATGGGTCTCCTCTCCAATGTGATGTACGGCCATCTCCAATACCACATATGGCTCGCCATATACAAATTTATTCCATCCCTTAGAGTGTATATTTGAAAAACCGGCAATTAATTGTTCGCCAATTGCGATCAGTTCTTTTTCTTGCTTCTGGTTGCCACCACCTGGCAACGTGCCAGTATCTCTAGGTACACGAATTAAAAACAGGGACATGTTCAATGAGCGATCAACTTGTCCGCGTGACCTCATGCCCCCAAGTACAATAAAGGCCGCAATTGCGATTATTCCCAGAGCAGAAACGAGTCCAATTATTAAAATAATTTCCAATGTATTTATTTGTTATTTTTTACAATCTCTATTTTTCTTTGTCCTGTCTCTGAATTATAACTAACACCCACTCTATATTCTTTTTCGATCGGTCTTACCCTTCCGCTAGTTATAAGAGTTTTTGGATAATAAGGAAGCTTACCAATTATAAGCAATAAATTCTCGAACGAGGAAATACCGAAGTTTTTCTCATTCCATGTATAGTCATCAAGACCCCTGACAAGAAGAAATATAAGTGCAACTGAAACAGACAAAAGAACCACCACTGTATCAAAAAAAAGATTGTCAGAACGTAGATTATATAAAGATACAATAAATATTGCAGCCAGAGAATAAAGAATTAGCCACTGGAAACCAGAAAGAGACTTGGCCCCCAGAACAAATAATTGGTCTCTCGCTTCCCTAATAACATTCAGCGGGGTCAATATTTCTACTTCAAGAACAGATTCCAGATCTTTGTTAAGCGGCATATTTGATATAAATTTTTCTATTTTTTCAAATTCACTCTGTGTTGCTCTTGAATATTCAATTAGCTCAGGGTCAAATGATCTTATTACGTATGAATCTAATAAATCAGAAAAGGTATTTAATTCTTCAGGTCTATATCTCTTAACCCCCTCGAACAAAGAGTGCCAGCCAGACAATTCATTACCAATAGATTTCTTTAGGGTATCGTACTCTGAATAAGTAACCAAAATATAGAAACCGGCCAAAATACCAAATAAAAATGTAGTTACAGTTAGGATAGTTTGACTAATGTCTTGGGGTAAAAATCCTTTTGGTATTATAAACAGAAGGATAATAGAAATTAAAAATGAAATTAATAGAACATGTGAAGTTTTCATTTTCTATAATCTTTGTATTTTGCCACGTTCAAGCAGGTGATTATAAAGTTCGTCCACCAGGGCATCGTGAAAGGCGTCTATAAGAGCTGCGTTGTTGCTAGCCTTGGCCTGTTTTATTGCTTCTCCTGGAGACTGATTAAAGGCAATGTTTACTAGCTCTTGGACCTTGTCTTTGAGTTCAGGAGCGAGATATGACGGTGGCTCTACTGTTGGTGGTATTGCCTGACCAGAACTGGACTGATCGTTTTGTGGTGTTTGTTTTTGAACCGGCATCGAATATTGTTCCTGCACCACTTCACGCAATGTTTCTTTTTCTTTAGGTATTTCCTGTATTTGTCCGGATTGCTGTTGGAATTCTAGATCTGCACGTTTGGACGCTAAGTCGCGCTCAATCTGAGCTATTTCCTGTTCCAAGTTAGATGACCCACTTTGTCCAACACTCTCAGCCATTGTTTTAATTATATAACAATATCCCCAGTGTGCAAAACTTAAATTGGGATTATAATTATACTTATGCAAAGAAAATACCTAGTGGTAATTCTAATTTTGGCTGTTGCCATGTTTTTTAGATTTTATAAAATTGATTCCACGCCCCCTGGTCTTTATCCAGATGAAGCCATGAATGGGAACAACGCTATACAGGCCATCGAAACAGGAGATTACAAGGTTTTCTATCAAGAAAATAATGGGCGCGAAGGATTATTTATTAATCTTCAAGCAGTATCTCTCAAAATATTCGGATACAAAGCATGGGCGCTTAGAATTGTTTCGGCAATAGCCGGAGTTCTAACAATCTGGGGGCTGTACTTATTAACAGCACGTCTTTTCAACTGGCAAATAGCTGCTATCTCAAGCTACCTGATGGCAATCGGATTTTGGCATGTGATGTTCTCTAGAATTGGCTTCCGTGCTATCTTGGCTCCCCTTGTTCTTGTCTGGGGTTTTTATTTCCTATGGCGAGGTTTGTCATCGGGGCGACTACTAAATTTTGCAATTAGTGCAGCCGTTTGGGGGCTTGGATTATATACTTATATAGCTTTCCGGGCCATGCCTTTTGTAATCATTCTAGTTCTATTGGCATACTGGCAAACTATAAAGAAGGATTTTGATCATCTTAAGTACAGAGAAACAAAAGATGCGATCCTTAAGGGGATGGCAATGTTCATCGTCATTTTCATAATAGTCTCGCTACCGATTGGCTATCATTTCTGGATGAACCCAGAAGATTTTTTAGGAAGGGTTGGACAAATATCCATATTTGCATCAGAAAATCCCCTAGAAACTCTTGCCAACAATACAGTCAAAACATTGGGCATGTTCAGTTTTGTTGGAGATTACAACTGGAGACATAATTTCTCTGGTCAACCACTTTTGGTATGGCCCATTGGAGCATTTTTTGTTGTTGGTTTTTTGAGAAGCTGGATTAAATTATTTAGGCGCGCTAAAACTCACGGACACTTATCAACAGTCCATGTCATGTTACTTTCGTGGTTTCTTGTCGGTTTAGTTCCTACAATAGTATCAAATGAGGGGTTACCACATGCGCTTCGGGCTATAATTGTTGCTCCGGTAGTATTTATATTCGCAGGAGAAGGCCTGTGGTGGTTTATCGATAAAGTCGGAGATTGGTACAAGGCAAGAGATTTTCACGAATCCAAGACTCTTTTTGGTTTGTATTCTCAGCATAAAGGGTTAGTGGGTCATGAAAATGCACGAAGTGAATATTACATGCGTCGGCGTAGCATCAAAGAAAGCTCGGTTATCGCAACGACTGTTTTGTTTATATTGTTGGGAGCAATCACAATTGCTGAATATGATAAATATTTTAACAAATGGGCAAACAAAAATGACGTCGCATACGCCTTTAATCAAAATTATGTAGAAATTGCTGCAAAGCTTAACTCAATGCCAATCAACATAAAAAAATATGTGCTAGTTAATGCTAGTGGTGGATTGGTTAATGCCGTACCGATGCCCGCACAAACCATCATGTTTATGACCGACACATACACCCGAGAAAAACAACTTGCAAAAAGAATATTTTACTTAATACCAGATGATTATATAAAGGGAAACTACGACAAGAACGGAATCGTGATACCCCTAGAGGATTAGTTTGTTGTATAAAAAAAGTCCCCTGAGGGACTAAACTATATGACCCATAGCTGGGGGTACATCGCCAGAATAGTTTACAATACTTACCAGGCTGGATAGATTTAATAGAGTCTTGGAAATAGATTGAACTAATGGTCGGCCTGGAACAGCAATATGTGTAAAATCACATTTACATCCATTGCATTTAGTAACTTCGCCAGCTAAAACCCTGCGAACACCCTCTCTGGGGCTACGATGTGGAACGTTGCGATGATTGCAGCCCACGCACACCACAGAAAATCGATGATAGACCCGCACGGCTATTTCTTCTCATCCATTAGAAAACTTAAACAAAAAAGGCTAACCCCCAACATAAATGCTCTTTCTACATTAAAAATAAACACCTGATAGTCAATAGTTCCCGCTTCAGGGGATCTCAGTAGGCCATGGATTCCGGAAAGGAGCATAATAAAAACTGCCAAAAATCTAAGCCTAAACTTTAATTTATTTGTCATTTCATATCTCCTCAATGAATAATAAAAGAACAAATTTAATAGTATTAATAATTATAGCTATTTCTTTAATTTTGTCAATTTTAAGTATCCGGGAGGATTCTTTCATCGTTGATGAGATTCCACATATTGCTGCCGGGTACTCTTACTTAGTCAAAGGAGACATGAGACTTAACCCGGAACACCCACCGCTAGCTAAAGATCTTGCAGCAATCCCCTTAATTTTTGCCAATCTAAACAAAGATGTTTTCAGTACCAAGTTCTGGCAGGAAGACCTTAACGGACAGTGGGAATTCGGAAGACGTTTAATATTCAATTCTGGCAATAACGCTGAACAAATAAAATATCTTGTACGAATACCCATGCTATTATTCTTCGTTTTATCATCATTATTGATTTTCAAGTGGGGACAAAAATTGTATGGAAATCTTGGGTCTATAATTGCACTACTACTTTTCTCATTCTCATCAACCGTTTTGGCACATTCCCGATTTGTAACAACTGACGTTCCAGCTCTTTTTGGAGTGTTACTGGCAACATATTTTTTTGTTTCTTACCTCAGGTCATCTACTAAAAAATCTCTCTTTATTGCCAGCCTAGCATTCGGCATAGCTCTACTTCTCAAATTCTCCACATTCTTGCTTGTACCATTCTTTCTAATCCTGGCTTTAATTTATGGATTTGTTAAAAACCCCAGGCCAGCAGACGGCTCGGCACCATGGCTAGGTCACAAGATAAAAGATGCAGCAAAAACACTGGTACCGACAATAATTATTTTTATAATCGGATTCGTTATTATCGTATGGCCGGTTTATCACCTTCACACACGTAACTACCCGCCCCAACGTCAGCGCAACGACACAGTGCAGCTGCTTTCTAGCTACGGCAATAGAACATTTGCAGAACCGGTTATATGGGCATCCGACAAACCCACTCTAAGAGCGGCTGCTCAGTATGGATTAGGCTTATTATTGGTTAACCAAAGGGCAGTTGGAGGCAATACAGCCTTTTTCCTTGGGGAAGTTTCCAGGTTTGGCTGGCATAGTTACTTCCCCATAGTTTATTTTTTAAAAGAACCTTTTTCGTGGTGGGCACTTCTTCTTATCGCACTTGTATCTGCCGCCTTGCGCTGGCGTTATGCAGTAAAGGAGTGGGCAAACCGTGGATATAATTTTGTTAGAAATAACCTAGAAGAGTTTTCTATGATTTTGTGGCTTGTAATTTATTGGGGTCTTAGTGTTAATAGCACCTTAAACATCGGCGTACGTCACCTTTTACCAACTTATCCATTTGCAATATTACTTGTCTCTGGAGTTATTTCAAAAATAGCTAAAAGTTACCAAACTAAATTTTATCATAAGAAGCTTGTCGCTTTTTACCTCTTAATTTTTACTTTGATAAGTTGGTATATCTACGAAAATATTAAAACGTTCCCCTATTATCTGACCTATTTCAACCAGGCAGCTGGCGGTCCGTCCGGTGGTTATAAATACGTAGTTGATTCCAATCTAGACTGGGGCCAGGATTTAGTTAGACTCCGTAACTTCGTTAAAGAAAATAACATTCCGCGCATTGAGTTTGATTACTTCGGTTGGGCGGACCCATATTATTATCTTAAGAACAGTTATATATGGTCCAACTCAACCAAATATCTTGACGCAAAAGATTTCAAAACTCGCAATCAATCAGATGGTTGGCTAGCAGTATCAGTGACGTTTCTTCAGGGATCGGAAGGAGCCTATGACCAACCTAATCCAATCAATTATAATTGGCTTAAGGCATATAATCCCACTGTTGTTATCGGCAATTCAATATTTATTTATAGAATAAAGTAGTTTAACTTTATTAAAAAACCGCCCAATCATTAGCGGTTACTTAAAACGAAAATCTCTTTTAATTTCCAAGGAACTAGTTGCGGTAACTCTCATGACATCAGGACTTGTGTATAAAAAGATTGGATTTTTCTTAGTTGTTCCGACAAAAACCCTTTCACGAAAATCATAGGAAAGCACGTTCAAGCCCATTACTTCCAATTTATTCAAAAGTCTCTCGCCATGACGTTCATCAAATATATGTCGTACAAAAACCCTGACCATTCTCACCCCTCTTGTACAAGTTATTGAACACTATAACAGATTAGTTACCTGTGTCAATTATTTAGAGGAATCCACACAAAACCAGTTCAAACTCAATCAAGGTCACAGACGTCTTAACGGACATGTGCGGAATAGCTGGGTACATAGGCAAAAAAGGGGGTCTCAAAAAAATCACAGTCTGCTTAAGCAGACTTGAATACCGGGGCTATGACTCGGCCGGTGTTTTATTCTTTGAAAAAGGCTTAGCAAGACTTGAGAAAAGCATTGGCAAGATGGATAAACTCGAAAGAAAATTAGAAAACAGCAATTCAGACACTCTCTCAGCCTCCATAGGCCACACTCGCTGGGCAACCCACGGAGTTCCAAGTGAATCAAATGCCCACCCACATCATGATTGTTACAAAAAAATATTCCTAGTTCATAATGGCATAATAGAAAACTTCAGCGAACTCAAAACACAATTGATAAAATCTGGACACAAGTTTACCTCTGAAACAGACACCGAAGTTATCGTCCACCTGCTTGAAAAATACCACAAATTAACAAGAAACTTCAGCAAAGCCCTAGACCTCACTCTCAAAAAAATAGTCGGTGCCTATGCGTTAGGAATAATAAACACAGATGAACCAGATAAAATTTATTTCGCTAAACTAGGTAGCCCACTTATCGTTGGACTAGGGAAAGATGAATATTATCTTGCCTCAGATCCTGCAGCTCTCGCTGGAATGGCTCAAAAAATAATCTATCTCAAAGATGGTCAACGAGGTTGGATATCTCCAAAAGAATTCAAAATATGGCCAGCCAAACCCACAATAGAAAAGCTCAATATTAAAGCAAGGTCCGCTCAAAAATCTGGCTTTGCACACTTTATGTTAAAGGAGATATTTGAACAGCCAGAATCTCTAAAAAACAGCTTACGCGGGCGCATTTCAAAAAATGGATCAGTTAAACTTGGTGGATTGGAAGCAACAGCCAAAAAAATATCCAAAATAAAAAACTTGGAGATAATAGCCTGTGGAACCTCTTATCACGCAGGCCTTATCGGGAAACTACTTTTTGAAGAAATGGCCAATATTCCAACCAGTGTGAGCTTGGCGTCAGAACAGAGATATCAGAAAAATGCTACACGTCCTAATACCGCCCATCTTTTTATCTCTCAGTCAGGAGAAACCGCAGACACACTGGCAGCATTAAAGAAGATCAAACCAGAAAGCCTTATAACTCTTGGTTTAGTAAATATGGTAGGCTCATCAATAGCCAGAGAAACTGAAGCCGGAGTTTATAACCATGCCGGGCCGGAAATAGGCGTAGCTTCAACCAAGGCGTTTACCTCTCAAGTCGCCATCTTAACACTTATGGCTGCCCACTTTAGTCCCAAAAACAAATCTAATAAATCCATAATTTCAGAACTTACTAAGATTCCTGAAAAAATTAAAAAAATTCTGGAAAAAAATGATCAGATTAAAAAACTTGCCGAAAAATATTCAGATTCACCAAACCTAATCTTTATTGGTAGAAAATATAATTATCCAACAGCACTGGAAGGCGCATTAAAACTAAAAGAAATAAGCTATGCTCACGCGGAGGGCACAGCCGCAGGAGAATTAAAGCATGGCATGCTGGCATTGATTGAGCCTGATTTTCCTGTAATCGCTATTGCAAATCAAAACAACATACAAGAAAAAACAATTTCCAATATGCTGGAAATAAAAGCAAGAAATGGACTCATAATAGCCATCACCACGGAAGGTGATAAAAATATTGCCTCAATTGCGGACGATGTTATTTATGTACCCAAAACGGCTGAACAACTTGAACCGCTACTCAACAGCGTCGCCCTGCAATTATTCGCTTATCACTTCGGCGTTTCCCTTGGCCATGATGTAGATAGACCTCGCAATCTTGCAAAGTCGGTCACAGTTGAATAGTTAGTAAGTTCCTCTAAAATCAAAAAGACCCTTATGAGGCCTTAAATACTAGAGACTTCTCTTTCCTATTCTTCCAACAATATCAGTAGCCAAACGAATATCACGTTCAGAAACCCCATACGCTCTTCCAAACAATCTAGCGTTTTTTAAAAAATAGCTTAGGGGGTGGCTTTGGCAACCAACCATAACCCATTTGGGTTTGTTACGAGTTATAATAATCGGCCACTCAAGCAAATCTGCAATAACTACCGGGGTGAAGTCTATTTTTACTTCGCCATGGAGATAAGCACCTTCACCTAGGCAAAGTTGAGCGTCACCAGATAAGTTGACCCTGTCATAAACAGAAAAAGAACCACCTAGGTCTGCATAACCACAAACCCGCACCCTGTCATATAGCTTGATAAGGCCCGAAATGTGAGCTGAATCAGAAACCTCTACATGGTTATGTATTGATACTTCGCCTTCAACTACGGCTGCATCACACACACGACTTTGGCCATTAATTATACAATTTCCATAAACAGAAGCCGTGTTAAAAACCCTTGCCTCAGGACCCAGATAAACATCCGGGCCAATAATGGCCGTATTTGCAACCCAGCCACCACCTTTTTTATGTCTATGGGCTTCCACCAATCCATTGCCATCTTCGAAATCAAAAAGGTTATTTTTTACTGGCCTCATTATTTACCATCCTCAAATTTAAAAAAACTTAAATACATGATAAACAATTATTAAATATTTTGTCAAATAATTAACGGGGCTAGTTGATTACTTATAATAAATCCTGTCTTGAACTCTTAGATCTATATACTCCAGCTCACTCCTGTCATTTTTATTAATCTTTTCTCTTAAAAATATTCCAAGAGCATTAATTTGTTTTTCAATATCTGTTGATGTGCTAAACATTATTTTCCAACCTTCTGTAGTTTGAGCATGAAATTCCTCAAGTGAATCTTGCGGGACCACAAAACCAGAAACGACAACGCCTGTTGTCACAATCAAATTCCTTGACTTAATCATATTGTCCAACCAAATCTTTTCTGCAACAGATTCACCAAGCTTAACACTTCTTTCTCTAGAATCATTTACGTTAAGAATGAGGAATCCGGATGATTGCCCCGTATCGGCAAAAGCAACTCCATTTTTATCAAAATGGAAGCATCGATCTTGTTTAACAACGCACCAGATTCCAGCCGAACTTCTCTCTTGTCCTGATATTAATAGAATGTGGGGTAGTTCCTTTTCAACATTCAAAAAATCCATTCTGGGGAAAAGCGCCATTAAATCAGTGGCAAGAGTATCGGAAGAAAGAATGAGCGTATTGTTTCTTTTTTTAATTTTTAAAAAATCATCATCGAGCCAGTCATTAATAGCCTGGCCTAATTCTTCACCATGATCTCCTCGAACTTCTATCCGAACTTCTCTTACGTCAAGCAACCTTGCAAAAAATAAAACATAGATCCCAGCACCGACAACTACTAGTACGATCAACAAAAAAAATAAGCCTCGTTTTAAAATTTTTTTGCGTTTTTTGAGATGAAGTTGGTCTTTAAATTTTTGCATTAAATTCGACTTTGACAAAGTTTCGCTCCACCATAGTACTTCGCCGGGACGTTATACTTGTTCCAGCGACAAGCTCAACTATTTCAAAATTGTGAATTCGGTTTTTGAAAAGAAGTATTATATCAAAAACTGTCCAAGCAATTCACAATTTTGGAATCCCGGCGAAGTACCATAGCCTTTGCTCAAAAAATTAAAGTCTGCCATGAATGATTTAGTGACTTAGGACGGCATCATTGCATCATTGTTACTAAATATAAAAACGAGGCAGTAGTGGATTAATACGCGAAACTACCTCGTAACTTATTGTTTCAGCCTTCTCTGCTAATTCTTCAGCAGTTATCTCTTCACCGCCTTGCTTTCCAATCAATACAACCTCATCCAAAACTCTAGGATTTTTAGCTACCGAAATATCAACCACAGATAAATTCATAGATATTCTACCAAGTATTTTACAGCGTTTACCACCAACAAGTACTTCAGCCGCAGATGATAGTTTACGAAAATAACCATCATAATAACCCACTGGCAAAACCGCAATCACACTGTCTTTATCTACTTTTTCTGTAACACCATACCCGACAGACGTACCAGCTTTTATTTTTTTAATCTGGGCAATTCTTGTTTTCCAAGACAACGCAGGAACTATACCTAAACCATGGCCTGGTGAATTAAATTTTTCTCTAAACTCAGGTGAAGGCCACAAACCATAAAGAGCTATCCCAACCCTTACCATATCCAATTGATTTTCCTGGGGTAAAGTAAGAAGTCCCGTGGTGGCACTAATGTGTTTTATCTTTGGTTTAAATCCGCAATCTTTAAACATAATCAAAGCCCTATTGAATTCGCCCAACTGGAAGTCTGGAAAAGTACGGTCACTCAAATTGTCAGCATTGGCGAGATGGCTTAAAACACCTTCAATATCAAAATTTTTGGGAATAGATTTTAAAAAATTGGGTAAATCGTCAATAGTAACCCCTTGACGCGACATACCCGTATCTATTTTAATATGAAACTTAGGAATTTTGGATTTTTTGCTTCTGATTTTTGAAAAATCGTCAATTATACCAGATTCATAAACTGTAAATCTCAGGTTATATTTGTTTGATGTCTTGATCATCTCAGACGAGGTATAACCCAAAACCATTATCGGCACCTTAACACCAACTTTACGTAAGCAAATTGCTTCGTCCACATTATCTACACCTAACCAATTGGCAGATTTTTTTGAAAATATCTTTGCAGTTTCTATTAGGCCATGGCCATAAGCATTTGACTTCACAACCGCCATAAGCCTAGTGTTGGTCCCCAGCAACCCACGCACAATTCTAGCGTTTTCAGTTAGCGCCTCCTTGTCCACCTCCACCCAAGTTTTGTAGCTATTTTTAGAAACTTCCATCAATTTCCTTTATACCTACATATTTCTGCAAAATCTTGGGAACCTTGATGGTTCCTTTTTTAGTCTGGTAGTTCTCCATTATCGCTATGAGAGTCCGCCCAATAGCAATGGCTGTTGCGTCATTCATGTGAACAAATTCTGTTTTGTCTCCCCTTCTGACCCTAGTATTTAGGCGACGAGACTGGTAGTCGGTCATAAGATCGGCAGTGTGCGTCTCCCTGTATTGTCCCTGGCCTGGCATCCAGCATTCTATATCGATCTGACGAGAATCAGGTCCTCCCATATCTCCAGTACAAATTTGAACAACGCGGTACGGTATCTCTAAGGATTGCATAATATATTCCTGGATTGCCACAAAAAGATTCTGTTCTTCGGTTGAATTGTCAGACAGACAAAAGGATTCCATCTCTACCTTATCAAACTGATGTAAACGCAGAATACCCTTGGTATCCTTACCGTAAGATCCAGCCTCTCGCCTGAAGGCAGTCGAATAACCAATATACCTAACTGGCAAATCTTTTTGGACAAAAATCTTATCCATATGCAAAGGTCCAAGCGTATGCTCAGCGCTACCAACCAGATAAAGATTATCACTCGGAATATTGTATCTCTCTTCCTTGGGCTCGAGACGAGCCATTCTCTGCATTACATCTGGCCTTATCATAACCGGAGGAATAATTGGAATAAATGGCTTGGGCTGAATTTTTAGACCAAATTTTTTGATTATTTTTTTAAGAGTAGCTTCGTTTGTAACAACAGACATTACTAATTGAATCAGAGCAAACTGCATCAAAACCAGTGGTCCCTTTAAATAAGCAAACCTAGCACCACTCACGTCAGCAGCAATCTCGGTATCGATAAGATCAAGTTCCTTACCCAGTTCCCAATGCTCTTTGGGCTTAAACTCCAAAACCGTGCGCTTACCCACTTCGCGAATAACCTTGTTTTCAGTCTCGTCCCTTCCAATTGGAGTATCCGCTGAAGGGATATTTGGAAGACGAGCTAATTCTGCTTCAAATTCTAAGTCAGCTTTTTTAAAATCATCTTCTAACAAACCTGCCTCATTTTTAAGTTTCTTCAACTCCTCTATCTCAGCAGGTGTTTTTTGACCTCCTTTTGAACCAGCATTTTGTCTTGCTCTTTTTGCCTCCAGTTCCTGAAGTAGAGTACGTCGTCTTTCATCCAAAACCAAGACGGTATCAACATCAACTTTGCTGTTCTTGTTTCGAACAGCTTCTTTCACTACTTCTATATTTTCACGAATAAATTTAATGTCTAGCATATTTATTGACAAAAATTATTTATTTAATTATAGTATCAACAGAGCTTTTGATTATACGGGCTAGGCATGTCACCAGAAGAATATTTTATTCTAATAATACAGCGGCATTGGTTAACGGTATTGATCTGGCTTATTTGTGGTTTAATAGCCGCAAAATTAAGATTTTGGGATTTCAGAATTTTCACACATTTGATTGATCTAATCGGCTTACCAGCAGCGATCTCAACACCTGTTGTAATAATTGCATTAGGACCCATTAGTACAATTGGTGTTATATACAAAAAGTGGAAAGAACGGCCTCAATTGTGGGGTGCTTAGCCAGGGTAACTCCTGGTTTTTTATTTATCTGACCTAGGTTTCATAAATGGAAATAATATAACATCTCTAATCGAACGCTGATTGGTAAGCATCATGGTCAACCTATCTATACTTATAGCAATGCCGCATGTTGGAGGCATTCCAATTTCTAAAGCATTAATAAAATCCTCGTCCATACGCTGAGCTTCCTCGTCGCCCATCTTCAAAGCCCTTTCCTGCTCTTCCCAGTTTTTTTTCAAAATCTCGGGGTTATTTAGTTCTGAATAATTATTGCCGATTTCCATACCAAAAGCGTACTGCTCAAAGCGTTCAACATATTTCTGGTTCGAAAAGCTTTGTTTGGCCAACGGGGAGGTTTCTGCAGGATAATCATAGAGAATCGTTGGCTGGACAAAATTTTTCTCGCAGAATTCCTCTGAAATTGCCATTACGGCATTACCCCTAGTATAATCACCTTTAATTTCTATTTTATTGTTTTTTAAAAATTCCTTTAAATCTTTATCGCTTGATTCTTCTATATCTAAACCAGCATATTTTTTAATAGCCTCTCTCATACTAATCCTAGACCAGGGCTTTTTAAAATCCAAATTTGTATCCTGATAATTTATTTTGGTTCCTCCAGTAATTTCCTTAACGACATACTCCGTTATGTCCTCTATGATATTCATGCCAAAATTATAATCTTCGTAAGCAGTCATTGCTTCAAACAATGTAAACTCTGGATTGTGGCTTTTATCTATGCCTTCATTACGAAAATCCGTAGAAAATTCGAATATTTTTTCAAATCCACCAACAACAAGCCTCTTTAGATATAGCTCATTTGATATTCTCATGTACACCTGAATGTCAAGAGTATTTAATTTTGAAACAAACGGCCTAGCTGAACCCCCACCATATATGGGTTGCAGAATAGGAGTTTGAACCTCGATATAACCCCTTTCTATAAGAAACTTTCTAATGGCTTCTATTATCTTGCTTCGTATCAAAAATACTTTTTTAACTTCAGGATTCATTACTAAATCCAAATATCTTCTACGGTACCTTTCTTCAACATCCTGAAGTCCATGCCATTTTTCGGGTAATGGAAGAAGGGATTTGGTCAAGATTTTATAACTGTTGGCTTCTAGTGTCTTTTCTCCTCTTTTGGTCACAAACAAAACACCCTTCGTCTCGATGAAATCACCAATATCAATTGTTTCTGAGAGTGTATTAAAAACATTTTCACCAAGATCATCTTTTTTGAAAAGCAATTGAACCTTAGAAGAACCATCGTCTATATCCAAAAAGGCTAAACCACCCTGTTCACGCTTGGCCATTATACGGCCAGCCAAAACTAACTCGGTCTTATCTTTTACAAGTTTATCAAAATTGCTCAGAGCTTGCTCTATACTATGGGTACGTGAAGACTGAGCCGGATATGGGTCAACACCTGTCTTGCGTAATTTATTAAGTTTTTCTAAACGCGCCTTGCGTATATCTTCTAAGGACATTCACCCTGTCAAATAAGATTTGAGCCTATTTTTTAGAAACATTTTGCCATAAAAAGTCTTAAGATACTTTTCACGGTGAGTAGCATCTTGCTGGTTCTTACAACCCTCAAAATAAACCAATACCAGAGGGCGCCTTTCCTTTGTTGAGTCTACGAGTCCAGCCTGATGATGCTCAAATCTTAATTTTAAATTTTTGGTATAACCAGTATAAAATTTACTATCTTTTTTTGATTGTAGCACATAAACATAATAAAACATATGGATAAATTTAAAATTATTTGACGGGGTTCACCCAATCAAATCTGGTAAAACCGGTGCAAAGCAATTTAACTGGGTGAATTCTACCAAACCTGTATTAAAAAACCACCCCTGCTGGATGGTTATACTCTTAGCTTCTCTTACTTGATCTTGCCGTCTGTGTTCGGGCTGGCTCAATGGGTGCCTTAGACAAACCCAATACAGGA
>Ga0209542_10005623_pt1 | contig 24888 bp, 31 predicted proteins | sample RifCSPhighO2_01_FD_184028 | JGI IMG/M metagenome (GOLD analysis project Ga0209542, IMG submission 184028) | Soil microbial communities from Rifle, Colorado - Rifle CSP2_plank highO2_0.1 (SPAdes) (version 2) | ecosystem: Environmental > Terrestrial > Deep subsurface > Rock core/Sediment ...
CTTTTTCCTCACGATAATCATGCGCCTGTAGCTCAGCCCGGATAGAGCACCACACTCCTAATGTGGGGGCCGTAGGTTCAAATCCTATCAGGCGCGTTAGTACAAGAAACTAAGGAACATAAGAACCTAAAAACCTAAACGATAATTCATTTCGTCCTGAATAAACACTCTGTAACTTCTTTTGTCTTTTTTACTTAAATCTCCAGAGCTTCCGCCTGCAGCCCGATTCTCTCTTTGAATTGCTTCATAAACTTCTTTCCTATGAACCGGAACTTCAGAAGGAGCATTAATTCCCAATCTAACTTTATCTCCTCTAACATCAACAACGGTTATCTCTATATCATCACCTACCATAATCGTCTGATTTCTTTGTCTTGACAGGACTAACATAGGAAACTTTAAAACACAGAGTATTTAATTATTTCTATAGTGCGTGGGTAGTACAGTGGTTAGTATCTCTGCCTTCCAAGCAGATGACCCGGGTTCGACCCCCGGCCCGCGCATTGTGCAGCAAATGTATAATCAGTTGTCAAAATATAAAGTTAAGATAAAAAGGTATGATTTTACGAACATAATAATTTCCTATTTTAGCGTAAGCTTAACAAATTAAAGTTTTCCCAAAACTTTAAAACCCCCATTTCTCCTATAATAAAATGGAAAACAAAAACTGGTACGACAAGTATTACAAAATCATGTTCATAATTCCAATAATCATATTCCTTATCTCAATAATTTACCTCTTCAGTTTCCACGCCAGAACAGGAGATTTAATTTACAGAGACACAAGCCTGTCCGGAGGAACAATCATCACATTGCAGGGCAGTTACGATATCGCGTCCTTGGAATCCTCACTAAAACAGTCAATCCCTGATGTTTCTATAAGAGGAATCAGCGAATTAACAAGCGGAAGAGAAATAGCAGTCATAATCGAATCCTCGGTTTCTCCAGAGCAATTAAAACCAGCCATTGAATCGGCTCTCAACACAAAATTAACAGACGAAAACTCAAGCACGGAATTCAGCGGCCCGTCGTTGGGCGACAACTTTTATAGACAGCTGATAACTTCTCTGATAATCTCCTTCATTTTAATGTCTCTCGTTATCTTCGTTATGTTCCGTTCGTTCATTCCAAGCATCGCAATAATATTCGCAGCATTCGCAGACATCGTAATGCCTCTCGCTCTTTTAGATTATATGGGAATCAAAATCTCTGCTGCCGGAATAGCGGCGTTTCTGATGCTCATCGGTTACTCAGTAGACACAGACATTCTTCTGACAACCCGCGTCATCAAAAAAAGAGAAGGCACAGTAAACCAAAGAATTTACGGCGCATTCAAAACAGGAATTTTCATGACGATAACTGCCCTTCTTGCTGTGCTCCCTGCGTTCTTCCTCGTCACAACAATCCCAGACTCATTCAGGCAAATCTTTTTGATTTTAGCTCTCGGACTTTTTGCAGATATACTAAACACATGGTTCACAAACGCCGGAATAATTAAATGGTACGCAGGTAAAAAAGGATTAAATTAAGATGGCAAAATTAACTATCAGAATCTGGATTTTGATTATCGCTTTAGTCTTAGCGGCGCTGATGATTTCTCCGACTTTCAAGACGGGAGTGGTAATAAAAAGCGTGGAAAAAAATTCAACTGCATTCAATCAGGGAATAAAGTCCGGAATGATAATTAAAGAAATAAACGGGCAGGAAATTTCCAGCTTGGAGGACTACTCTCAGGCTATTTCAACTGCTTTCACGTCAGACGAATCAAGAATAGATATTAAAACGGAAAATGAGAATTTTGTTTTTCTGGCTCATAATCTGTCAGAGATAACTGTTGGAAAAATACCTGTTACTAAAATAAAAACCGGACTGGATTTGAGCGGAGGAGCGAGAGCAATCATCAGGCCTGAAAATGCAACGGTTTCAGAATCCCAAATTAACGACCTTGTCTCAATAACTTCCGAGAGGTTAAATGCATTCGGCTTGAGCGACGTGACTGTGAGGCCTGCAAAAGACCTTGAAGGAAATAATTTCATGATTGTTGAAATAGCCGGAACAACTCCTGCAGATATAAGGGACCTTCTTGGCAGTCAAGGCAAGTTTGAGGCAAAAATCGGAAATGAAACAGTGTTTGAAGGCGGAGAAAGAGACATTGCCGACGTCTGCAGAAGTGATGCTTCCTGCGCTTCTATAACTGGCTGCAGTCCTTTGGCTGAGGGAGGATATTCATGCACGTTCCAGTTTGCAGTTTACTTAAGAGACGTGGCGGCGCAAAAGCACGCGGACATAACTAGAAATCTTCCTCTTGACAGCACAGGGCAGTATCTGACAGAAAAACTTTATCTATATGTCGACGACCAGGAAGTTGACTCTTTGTTAATCAGCTCTGGTTTGAGAGGACAAGTAACGACGCAAATTTCAATTCAGGGTTCTGGAACAGGGGCGACTCAAGAAGAGGCTCTGAAAAACACTCAGTCTGACATGAACAGATTGCAGACGATTCTTCTTACTGGAAGCCTGCCTTACAAATTGGAGATTGTAAAACTGGACACAATTTCTCCGAAGCTCGGGGCTGAATTTACAAAGGGAATATTCACATTAGCTATATCCGTATTCTTGATAATTTCTGTTGTTTTATTCATAAAATACAGGAAAATAAAATTGACATTTGCTGTTATTTTGACGATGTTCTCTGAGGCGATGATTACTCTCGCGATAGCTGCTCTGATTCGCTGGAATCTTGACGCTGCAAGCATAGCCGGAATAATCGCTGGAATGGGAGTCGGTGTGAACGACCAGATTGTAATTATAGACGAGGCAGTATCAGGAAAAGGCGGAAATGAAAGCATAAAAGAAAAAGTAAAGCGCGCGCTGTTCATTATTGTTGGGGCGTTTTTCACAATCGTTGCAGCGATGCTTCCTTTGCTATGGGCTGGAGCAGGAATGCTTAGAGGATTTGCATTAACAACAATCATCGGAGTCAGCGTTGGTATTTTGATAACGAGGCCTGCGTTTGCTGATATTGTGAAGAAGATAGAGGGTTGATGAGTTTTTTGGATTAATTAAAATTCTAGATAAACTGCAGTACAAGATGTAAATGCTTGCCCAATACAAAAGCTTAGTTAATATAAATTCGATACGACTGCTATGTTATCGACGGTGTTTCTAATTAATCCTGTTTCGCTGTGCCTTAAAAGAAAAGTTTTAGTCAATTATTAATGTCTCTTACTATAAATTCGATATTTTTGTTAAATTAGTGAATGTATCTTCAGTTAGTCTATATCGATTATGGCTTAGATGGAGATTATTTGTGAGGGGTTTCTTGTTCTTGTAAAAATTTCTACTTGAGACAAATCATCCAAAGCATTTTTAATCTCAATTTTCTTTAATGAAAAATGTTACCGCGATGGCATGTTGTGCTCGGCGCTATTTTCACTTCTGTAATCTGGATTTTTGCGCCGCAGGTTGGAATTTTTTATCTTCTTCTGATTTTTGCAGCGTCTTTCTTAATTGACTTTGACCACTATGCATGCTTTGTTATGAAAACAAAGAAACTCTCACTAAAGAAATCTTTTTCATATCATAACAAACTGATAAAAAAACAAAGGGAAGAAATAAAGAAGGGGATAAAGACAAAATTTCCTGATTTTCATCTTTTTCATACAATTGAATTCCACGTTTTGATTGGCTTGCTTGGCTTATTGTGGACAGGATTCTTTTATATTTTTATCGGAATGCTTTTTCACTCGCTTCTCGACGTCATAGATTTAACGCGCGGCGGCGCGATGCATGTGAGAGAATTCTTTTTCTTCAAATGGTTTTATAACAAAATCAGATAAAACTGACGACTCCTTTAGCCAAAAGTAAAAAAGAAGGAATCCAGAGAAAAATTGATGGTATTGTAAAGATTAAGGAAAGCAGTAAAATCACGGCGGCAAATAAGTCAAACATGCTTAAGACGTTTCCTTTAAACGCAAACAATCCCTTGACAAGCAAAAGCCCTGAACAAAATAAAATGAATTGAAGCCAGGGCTGCATCCCGAACACGAGCATCAAAAAAGCCAGAGCAGATGCCAAGTCTACGGCGCCTAGAAATTTAACTAAAACCATTTGCAAACTCCTTAATTTTATCGCTTATGTAATTTATTTCTTCTTCTGTCTTGTAAGCGTCTATTGGCAGGGAAATTATTCTGCTTGCAATGTCTTCTGCTACCGGAAAATCTCCTTTTTTGCAGCCCAATCCTGAAAAAATTGGCTGTAGATGTAATGGCTTGGGGTAATGGATTGCCGTCGGTATTCCTGAATCTGCCAAGAAATCTTTAAGTTTGTCTCGATTATTAACTAATATTGAATATTGCGCATAAACGCTTCTGTTTGGCTCTGAGATTAATGGGGTCTTTACAATACCATTCAATCTCTGGTTATATAATTCAGCAACGCTTCTTCTTTTCTCAATTTCTTTCCAAATGAACTCTTCTAATTTTGCGAGAAGAACGGCCGCCTGAAGACTGTCAAGTCTCATGTTAAATCCTAAAGAAGTATGCTCGTATCTTTCCGACTGCCCGTGTTTTCTAATTAATTTAATTTTCTCTGCAATTATTTTATCGTTTGTAAAAACCATTCCTCCGTCGCCATAACATCCCAATGGCTTTGACGGGAAAAAGGAAGTTGCGGAAATGTCTCCAAGCGAGCATGCCTTTCTGCCTTTGTATTCTGCCCCGAATGACTGAGCTCCATCTTCAATAATTTTTAATCCATAAGTTTTTGCTATTTCTCTGATTTTGTCATAGTCGGCTGTCTGGCCAAATAAGTCAACTGCTAAAATTGATTTTATCTTTTCAAGAGGTATTCTGCCTGACGGACTAATTGGATTTGATAAAAATTCCTGAAGTTTTCCTGCATCCAGATTGAACGTTTCCGGACTTATATCAACAAAAATCGGCTTGGCGTCGACAAATGGAATCATGCTTGAACTTGCAACAAAGCTGAACGGTGTTGTTATCACATAGTCTCCTCGCTGGATGTTCATGGCTATTAAAGATGCCAGCAAGGCGTCTGTTCCTGATGAGACACCGATTGCAAATTCCACCCCGACAAAATTTGCAAGCTTGTCTTCAAGCTCTTTTATTTCTGGGCCGTTGATAAATTTTCCGTGCTCCATAACTTTTGAAATCCTGGAATCAATCTTTTCTTTCAGATGAGCATACTGCCTTTTCAAATCACAAAATTCCATCTTCATTTCCACCAACTTGAGATATTCTATTTAGGAAATGTCTGTACTTTTCCCCGCATCTCCTGCACCCTAAAATATTTTCAGAGACTGAACTGACTTGTTTTGTCAGGACTTCTCCGCATTTACAAACCCACCCGTTTTGTCTTGCGGGGATTCCTAAAACTAAGGCGTAATCTGGGACGTCTCTTGTGACAACTGCTCCGGCTCCTACGAGAGCCCATCTTCCGATTGTCAGATTGCCTACAATTGTTGCGTTTGCCCCGATGGTAGCTCCTTTTTTTACAGTTACTTTTGTGAACTCATTTTTCCTCTCGACAAATGCGCGCGGATTCAGAACATTTGTAAAGACCATTGAAGGACCGCAAAAAACATCGTCTTCCAACTCTACGCCGGAATAAACAGAGACATTATTTTGGATTTTGCATTTGCTGCCGATTTTGACATTTTCTCCGACAAAAACATTCTGTCCGATAACGCAGTTTTCCCCAATTTTGCTTCCGGGCATCAAATGGGAGAAATGCCATATCTTGGTTCCTTTCCCGACTTCACCTTTTACTTCTGATGTTGGGTGGGCAAAATATTCTTTTGTTTCAGAAGTTATGCCTTTTCTGAGAAAACGATGGACTTTTTTTTCGTCTACTACTGTGGGCTCAAGTTCCCTTATTTTTTGCACTAATTCTATTGATGGCTTTGAGTCACTTATTCTAAATCCTTTTCCATCGAGTGTTTTTTTGTAAACTTCTGTGTGCAAATCGCTGAAGACATCTGAAAATTCCAGCTCTTCCCCGTCTATCAAAATAGAGCGATAGGCTGGATGTTTTCCTTCGAGTTTCACGCTTTCCGGAAGGTCGTCTTTTTCTAAGGAAAGAAACCATTTAACTCTTGCTTTTTCTAACTCTAAATAGCCGCTGACTCTGCTGTTGTCTGCATGATGCACTTCAACGTCATGAACTTTTCCAAAAATCCAGATTAGAATGTCAAAGAAATGAATTCCGAGATTTGCAGCCAACCCTCCTGATTTTGAGACGTCTCCTTTCCAAGAAGAGTGATACCATTTTCCTCTCGGTGTTATGTAGGTTAATTCAACTTCGTGTTTCTTTTCATTTATCTTTCCGTCAATTTTTTCTTTTAGTTTTATTATTGAAGGATGGCATCTCAATTGCAAGATGCTAAAAACTTTTCTCCCAGTTTCCCTTTCCAGTTTTTCAAGGGCGTCTAAATTCCAATGGTTCAGAACGAGCGGTTTTTCGCAGATTGCGTCGGCTCCGATTCTGAAAGCGAATCTTACATGGGCGTCATGAAGATAATTCGGGGAGCAGATGCTGACAAAGTCTATCTTCTTTCCTTCGCCCTGCCTTCTTAATTTTTCCGCGTGCCTGTCAAATCTTTCAAATTCTGTAAAGAAATGAACGTCGTCAAAATATTTGTCCAGGATTCCGACTGAGTCTGACTTGTCCATTGCTGCAACTACAACGTTGCCAGTGTCTTTGATTGCCTGCAAATGCCTTGGAGCTATGTAACCGCCACAGCCGATTATAGCGAAGTTTTTTTTCATTTTTAATCTTCTTCATTCTACCTTAAAAGAATATGTGTTCTACTTGAGATGTTTATTATAAAGTTTGTGAAAGATATTTCTTGGCAATTATTTGTTTTTATTCTAAGAAATATTTATAAATAATCAGTAATGATTATGAAAATGAAAAAATTATTAATCATAGGATGCGGAAGAAGCGGCACGGCTTTTTCTAGTGCTTTATTTCAAGGACTAAGTCTGGATATACCCCATGAAAAGGTTGGTAAGGATGGCATATCCTCATGGTATGAAACTATTAAAGACAAAGAAGAATTAATAAACAATTATTCTTTTATTTTGCATCAAGTTAGAGATCCATTAAAAGTTATTGCCTCTACGCAAACACTCTCGGAAGAAAGTTGGAAATACATCTCCGATTATATTCCGATAGAGCTTGGCGAAGACATTATATTAAGATGTGCTAAGTATTGGTATTATTGGAATTTAATCGCAGAAAAAAAAGCCCACATGACATTAAAAGTTGAAGAAATTTTTAAAATGCTGCCAGAAATCTGTAAGAATCTCGATATCGAGTTTAAAAATTTAGAATTTCTACAAAAGGAGAGTATAAACACTAGGAATGGAAGATTTCAGCCAGTAACATGGGAGGACATTAAAAAGAAAGACAAGGGGATGCATGATTTATGTCTCAAATTAGCAAAAAGATATGGGTATCATTATTAATGGTTGCTAAAAATAATCAACTAAACCAAATAAAACGGCTTTTCAGACGGCTTATCTTTTAAATTATCTTTCAACTGCCTTAGTCCTTCTCTGGTTTGTGCTTCCCACTCAGGACCGTCATAAACAGTTCTCTGTCCGTCGTCAATTTGAAATTCAATTTCAACATCAGTTATGCCTTCCTTTTCCATAAATAATTTGCCGGCTTGGTGTATCTCTCTGATTTCTCCTGTTAGTCTTCTTCTTAATTCAGGGTCTTTGATGTATTGCTCTGTTATGCCAGGCATGTGGGAGCCGATTACATATCTTCCTTCATCTATTAATCCTTGATAAACCTGGAATCCAGGGGTAATTCCGTCGACAGGGACATTAGAACGCAAGTTATCCAATTCGCCGCAGAGTGTTAGTCTTCTACCATAAACCGGTGGCTGCCCTGTTCTAAATACAAATCCAAAATCATCAAGGAAACTTTCTTCATCTTTTGTTAGATTAAGATAATCAACTAAAACTTCCTCATCTTCTCCCTCGATTCCACAACTGACCATGGCTTGTCTTTCATCTACTGTTAAATCTCCGATTCTTAAAATACCCGTATGCATTCTCCCGAAATTGAAGACGCTTCCCCATTGGCAAGTTTGAGCAAGATGCTCTAAGTCAAGATGCAAAGAAGCTCCGCCATCCATAGAGGAGATTATTTTTTGGATATTTTTATACGATGCGCCGAATGTTCCGATAAACTGAACAAATGGAGACCATTTTCCGCCCCATCTTGGGGCTGTGTCAATCGGAACACTTCCATGATTTCCGTCTGGAAAGAAGGCATAGTTTGGCTCTGGCCGGTTTTCAAGTTCAAAAGACAAGTCCAAATTATCTGCTTCTTCGGCTAATCTTCTAAGAAATTCTGAATGTTTTGCAAATGCCTGCTTATATTCGCCAATTGAAAACGGAATGCCTCTACCTGTGAATGCACTGTAACCAACAGCCGAACCTGGCTTGATTCCGACAGCTCTTTCAACATTTGGAAAATCTGAACATAAGTGAGAGATAAAAGCAAGCATGTCTGAATATTTCTGATCCTCTTTGGCTTCTCCAAAATCAAATGATATTGATTTATTAGTTTCTCTTATTGTTCCTCTTAATTCATCAATTGTTTTTTCTGAGAGATTTCCGCGATAGATAATACTCGGAGCAAATCCCATTTCAAGTCTTTGCCTTAACTGGGCTGTTCCAACTTTGTCGTTCACAACGCAGGGAGCGTGGAAAACTAAATCCTTTGCCATGAAGGATTGTTAGGGAAGCGGTTTATAAACTTAATTGAGGTATAGATATATGAAGATAGTTATTTCCTGCGAGTAGTTAAGAAAACGAAAAACTTATATATAGTAGTTTTGCTTGGTTTTTGTATGAATAAAAATAGTTTAAGAAAAACATGCATCGGAGGTTTGATTGGTTTGATTGGTTTAATCGGAATTGGGGGTTGTTCTGCCCGAGACTTTTATAGTGCTGCTGAATGGAACAGGATGACGCCGGAGCAGAGGGAGATGGCTCAGAAAGAACATGACAGAGAAATCGGACATTTTTTGGGCAGTCTTGCTTTAGGAGGACTAAGTGCTGGTTTGAATATGAAAGGAATGGAACCGGGCAATCGAGGGTATAAAGCTGCCGGTGGTTTAGTTGGGCTTGCAAAGAAAGGATGGGAGCAGGATTATAAGAATCAGGTTGGAACTAGCGGAGATTACCGAAGAGAAGATATTAATCCAGGGGAGAGCGCAAATCGGATTGTAGATGAGCACGGAGGAATTTACGAGGGAGAATTGAAGGATGGAATGTTTCATGGTTTTGGAGTTTATAGATATCCTGACGGCGGGTTTTATAGAGGAGATTTTAAATTTGGCGAGAGAGATGGAAGAGGAGTATACACAATGTCTGATGGAAGCAGATTATGGGCAATTTGGCATGAGGGAAAGCCGGTTGGAGAAGTTTTATTAGCGCATCCTAACGGAAAGATGGAAAAATTTAATGCCGAGGAAAATTATTTTCTGCCAAATGACGAGAATGATAAATCTAATGTTACGAAGCGGAGGAAACAAGAATGAAAGCAAATAAGTTAAAAATTGGCGCATTGGTTGGTTTAGTTTTAGCTGGTAGTTCTGGATGCGCGCATCAGATTGCCGACATGATGAGGGAGCAGGAAGAAAGAGCCGAGTATCGGAGAATGTATGGTTATCCTCAAGAGCAGAGAGGGCCGAGCGACGGGGATGTTATGCAGAGACTTGGGCTTTTTGGGTGGGTTGCTGGTGAGAATCGCGGAGTTCCTGGCGTTGCCGGTTTGGGAAGTGAGATGATGAGGGAAGGGAGAAGAATGAATCGGGAGGAGAGAAGGGGGAATTTTTATCAGCAAGAGAATCAATTAAGACATTACGATGGTCCAACTAACGAAGGGCAATGGTATTCGGGTGACATGTTTGGAAATGCCCCACATGGAGATGGTTATGTTACTTATCCAGATGGTTCAACATTCTCAGGAAGTTTTAATTATGGAAAAAGACATGGATGGGGTGTTGCGATATTTAGAGATAAATCACAATTACATGGTTTATGGAACAATGGTGTTTTGAGTGGAAGAGTTTTGATAATCAATCCTGATGGGAGAAGAATAGAAAAAGAGTTTCATCCTCGCCAATAAATAATCTCAGCAACTTTTATAAATAACATTCTTCTTGATAACTGATGAACAAAAGAGGAAACAGGAATTTTCCTACGTTTTCCAATTCTTTGGGGAATTGTAAAAGAGGAAAACAATTATTTGTTTTTAGCTCGGCGATTTTTCAGATAATTATATTGATTGGATTAACGGTTTGGGTGGCGGTGATGTTTGGGAGAATTGTTGGGGCAGATCCATTAGATGCTTTAATGGCTAATAGATTTGGGGACCAAGCAGCAAGTGTGGGGGCCGGTGATAATGCTCTTAGTGCACTAGGCCCATCGTCAATAGATGAGGCTGTTAATCCTTTATCTTCCACAGGCGCAGGACCAGCTAGTTTTCCATCACTTGCTGAACAAGCAGCTGAACAAGGAGTAGATGCTCCTGCTGGTGTGTTTAGTCAAAGTCAATTGGTTGGTGAGGGCGGTACTACAACGAGCGTCTGGAGTGAAGCATTTCCAAAATCAGGACCGTTCGCAATTTTCCAAGGGCAAGGTTATCTCGGAGGAATGGTTTCTGGGTTATTATGGGCTGGAATTGCAGGCGGTGCTGCATATTTTTTGGCTGGATTGTTTGGGTTAAGTAAAGATAACGCTGCATCAATTGGGCTGGGGGTCGGGGCTGGAACATTTACCGGTTATTTTCTTAGTTATGGACTCGGATGGAATGGAATTGCTTCAACGTTAATCGGCGCTGGCGTCGGCATCGCAATAATCGTCCTGACATATAAAAAAGAAAAGACAGAACTGATAAGATTTGAGTGCCTGCCGTGGGAAGCGCCAACTGGCGGGAAAGACTGCGAGAAATGCAACGAAAACCCGGACATACCTTGCTCTGAATACAGATGCAGAAGCTTGGGGCAGGCATGCCAGATTGTCAATGAAGGAACTGAAAATGAATTGTGTGTTTGGGTTAGTCCGAATGACGTCACGTCTCCGAGAATGGAGCCGTGGGAAGAAGCATTAAGTCCTGAAGGTTTGAGATATATTCCAGACAACACAATCACTCCGCCAAATACAGGGGCTAAGATATACAAAAACGGCGCGGCGAACGGATGTTTGCAGGCGTACACAAAGTTGGAATTTGGTTTGACGACGGATGAGCCGGCTAAATGCAGATTAGATTATGAACTGAAGCCGACTTTTGGAGAAATGCAATTTTTATTTGGGGGGACAAACGAATTCGGGCAGGAGCATAAGCAGACTTTGAGAGTTCCTGACAACTCTCCGGCTGAAGGAGACGAGATAACTCCTTCGATATTTAACGGCGGGAGTTTAACGCTTTATGCAAGATGCATTGACGCGAACGGAAACGGCGAAGATTCTGGAGCATTGGCGTTCAAGTTCTGCGTTGAAGAAGGGCCTGACACTTCGCAGCCGGTTGTTGAGGGAACGTCAATTAACGACGGAAGTCCTGTTCAGTTTAATGTTGATTCTGTTCCAATTGAAGTTTATGTGAACGAGCCGGCAGAGTGCAGATGGAGCAGGCAGGACAAGGCGTTTGATGATATGGAGAATGCGATGAGCTGTGCTACTGAGACGTTCCAGATTAACGCAAACTTGCAGTATGTCTGCACTGGAGATTTGACTGGAATCAAAGACAGAGAGAATAATCAGTTTTACTTTAGATGCAGAGACTATGACGGAAATGAGATGGCAACTAGTACTAAACTGAACTTGCTTGGAACTGAAGAATTGGTTATTGATTCTGTCGGGCCGACCGGAACTGTGGAGGGCGGAACAGTGAGCGCTGTGACTGTTGAATTGACGGCAGAGACTTCGCACGGCGCGAACAACGGGGCAGCGACATGCTATTTCTCATCGACAGGAACTGAAGGAACTTACAGAGAAATGCTTGGAAGTGGAACGCACACGCATTCGCAAAATCTTGATTTGACTGCTGGAAATTATGAATACTTCTTCAAGTGCGTTGACGCAGGAGGAAACAGCGCTTATGAAAACACGACGTTCATTGTTTTTGTTGACACTTTGACTGCGAGTGTTACGAGGGCTTACAGAAAAGGCGACACCTTGACTGTTGTTACAAGCGAGGCGGCGCAGTGCTCTTACAGTCTGAACGGCTGCGGATTTAATTTTGACGAGGGACAGCCATTGCTGTATGAAAATCCTTCTTTGAAGACGGCGCATTATGCGGCGTGGGATGCGACAGTTACTTATTACATTAAGTGCAGGGACTTGCAGGGAAACGAGCCGTCGCCAAATGCGTGCAGTATTGCTGCTGAGGCGAGCGAGCTTTGATTAGATGATTATAGTTAAAGATATTAGTTTTTCACCAACATTTTTCATTTATGTCATAGCCGATATAGACTAACTGAAAATACATTCAGTAATATAACAATCGTATCGAATTACATTAATTATATTTGATACTGCAAGGGATTTATGTCTTGTGCTATAAATAAACAATTGGATGAGTTGTCCTTCCGACTGGACGAATAACTTCTCCGTTTTCATCAACTCTGTCGTGAATATCAATAAAACGATAAGCTGTGCAATTTTCTGGAAGAAGCGAGAGAGAGTCTTTGCCATTGAGTTCACAGCATAATAAATAAGATAGATTATCTCTCGGTCCTGTTAAAAATTCTATATATCTTGTTGTGACTGTCGTTATTTTAGAAGCGTCCATTAAAATTAGTTTAGATTATCGAGATATATAGATTAGTTTGTTCTGGGAAATAGATTTTCTAGAAGAGAAATTATTTAAAGCCAAGGATTCTTTTTTTATTATATTTTTATTAATGATTAACGGCGAGGCATATAATTTTACTGGCTAATTAGTTAATTTATTAGAAAACTGAAATCTCTTTTTTTGTTATGAAGTCCTTGTAGATTATTTCTCCGGGAGTTTTTCCTTTTCTTGCTATCAGGACATGTTTGAAAATGTTGTTTTCCAATAGGAATCTGCATTTTTCTTTTTCTTCTTTGTCTAAGAATCCGTTTGATTTTGCCTCGACGCCTATGACTTTGTAAACCTGATAGTCGTCTTCTTTTTTTCCGACGATTGGCTTGAAGGCGATAAAATCAGGGAAGCCGGTGCCGATTGACATTATTCTGTTGAATGGATTGAATTTTCTTTTTGCAGGGATTAATTCTTTTTTCTTTAAGTCAATGTTTTTTGTCCATTTGTCTGTTATCCAGCCTTTTTCTTCAAGTTCTTTTCTTACCTTTAATTCGAATCTTGCGCCTGATGCGCGGGATTTTTTTCCTTGAATTGATTTTTCTTTGGGGGACATTTAGTTTGGAGATTACAGAAGTATAAAAATTATGCTGTGTAGCGATTAATTATCATGCCGAGCGCGATGACGATGAGGATTAGCGGAATCCATGGGAGGTTTATGTTTAGGTTGTAAAATTCTGAGGCAAACCAAACTACTGCGAATATAAGAAGAATTAAAGCGAGCATCGGGAATTTCTTTCTTGCCATAGTTATAATTGGAGGAGGAAGTATATAAATTTTGTTAGGATAGTTATACTTAGGGGAATTGGTAATGGTAAAATCACACTTCGAGGTAGGTTGATTAAGGAAAAGGAAATTGATAATAAGGTAAAATCACGCTAGGTTTATCTGATAATTATTTAACGAGCGTGATTGGATTTATGATAATTATTTTCTTGGCGGGGGAAATATTACAAATCTCTTGCCTGCAAAGTTCTTCTGCCGTTTGCCCTTGCTCTTTTTACTGCTTCTTCCAGCAAGGCGATAACTTTTTTGTTTAGTTCGGGAGCAACCTCGCCTGCGACGTTTAATCCGTCGACAGCTTCCCTGATTTTGCTTTTTATTATCAAATCAACCATTGTTTTTTACCTCCTTTTTCTGCCGGACGCATGAATGGAAACAGAATTACGTCGCGAATTGACGGCGAATCTGTGAGAAGGAGTGTTAATCTATCTATACCAATTCCAACTCCGCCTGCTGGAGGCATTCCGTGCTTCATTGCCTCAACAAATTCTGTATCAACAAGATTTGCTTCTAAGTGCGCCTCAAATTTATCAGATTTTTTTCTTGCTTCAACCTGCTCTTGCAATCGTCTCTCCTGCTCAAGCGGGTCGTTAAGCTCTGAGTAAGCGTTTGCCAATTCAACTCCGTTGACAAACAACTCAAATCTCTCAACTTCTTCTGGATTTTTTCTGTGCTCTTTTGTAAGCGGGCAAAATGCCTTTGGATAATCTATTATAAATGTTGGCTGAATTAAATGCGGCTGAACTTTCTCATCAAAAATTGCCTTAATTATCTCTTCATCTGTTCCAGAGATTCCGATTTTTTTTGCTTCCTTTTGCAAAGAGGATTTGTCGCAAATATCCAGATTTGCATATTTTTTGATTGCTTCATCCATGCGTAAAAATTTGAAAGGAGCTTTGAAGTCAATGGTCCTCCCCTGATAGTTAATTTTAGTTTTTCCGGTTATTTTTACAGCCAGCGTCTCTAAAAGTTTTTCAGTCATTTTTCTTATATCATTATAATCCCAATATGAAGCATAAATTTCCATCATTGTAAATTCTGGATTATGCCACTTGTCAATTCCTTCATTTCTAAAGTTTTTGCAGATTGTGAATACCCTGTCAATTCCGCCTATAAGCAATTTTTTTAGGTAAATTTCAGGCGAGATGGACAGGTAAAGTTTCATGTCGAGGGCGTTTAGTTTTGTTATGAACGGCTTGGCTTCTGCGCCGCCGTAAAGAGGCTGTAAAAGCGGCGTTTCAACTTCTAAAAAGTCTCTTTCTTTTAAGAAATCTCTGATAATATCTGTTATCTGCGTTCTTTTCTCAAAAACATTTTTTACTTCGGGGGACATTACTAAGTCGATGTATCTTCTTCTGTAGCGTTCTTCTTTGTCCTGAAGCCCATGCCATTTTTCAGGAAGAGGGAGAATTGACTTTGAAAGAATTTCTATCTTTTTGACTAACACTGAAAGCTCTCCTCTAGCCGTCTTTGTTATTGGGCCTTCTATTCCGATGAAGTCGCCTGAATCTACATACTTTTTAAAAAACTGCCTTGATTTAAGCGGGGTTTTTGGTTCTTGCAGAACAATTTGTATTCTTCCTGATTGGTCCTGGAGAGAGCCGAAAGATATTTTTCCAAGCTCCCTCTTCGTAAGCAGTCTGCCTGCGATTTTTGCTTTGTAATCTGCTGTCTTGTCTTTTTTTAGTTTTGAGTATTTCTCGTGAAGCTCTTTTGCAGAATCTTTCTTTTCAAATTTATGAGGATAAGGATTTATTCCCTGCTCTCGGAGTTCTTTGATTTTTCTCAGCCTCTCTGAAATGATTTGTTCTTCTCTTCCCATTTTTGTATTAGAGATTTGGGTTTTATATATTTAGCGTTCTGGAAGAAATCCGTCGGTATTATAGAAATCTGAAGATTTAGTATTGCAAGATATTTCTGGTTCTTGATATTATCTTCCTTCTTCCCATCTGGCGCATTTTATTGGAATGGCCAGCGATACTCCTGAAGCTATTCCAATAATTATTGCTTGCCGGCGTCTGTATGGACTATTCATGTTAAAAGTTATTTTTCCTTGTACTTCGCAGGCCTAGAAACTGGAGAAGGAAGATAATCTTGCTCTCTTCCTATATTTGGCGGTCCTATCATGTGATGAGAATGTGCACTTCGTTGATGCCAATCCCATAAATTATCTAAGATGCAGCTTTTATCTGGAGGCAACTGCAGTTCTCTCGCGTCTGGTATCTTAACCTTCGCTTTTGGCAACTCGTTTTTTCCTGCCATATTAAAAGTTGAAAATCTTGAACTCTTTGAAATCCTGAAAATGCTCATCCCTTTCTTCCACCTTGCGGATGTTTGAATGCAGGGGTCCGCGCTTGCAGATTTCAGACATTGCGTTGACTTTTTCGTGGTCGCCTTCGAGGAATATTTCAACTCTGCCATCGTCGAGTTTTCTCAGGAAGCCTCTTACAGAGTGCCTATCTGCATTTTCTTTTATGAACTGCTTGAAGAAATGATCCTGAATGCTGCCGGTTAGGAAAATTCTTTTTGATTTTTTCATATTAATCTAAGTTGGGGCTGGTTAATATAGTTTACTCCTTCTCTTGGAAATTCTCGTCGATTGTTCTTATGTGCGGGACTGTTCTCCAATCCTGGTCAAGAAGTTTCGCCGCCTGTTTGTCTATTGCTATTGGAAGTCCTGCCAGAATTCTTCCCTTGCTTGAAGCATCAATCACTGAAAAGTTTGGGAGCTTGCATCTGTTTATGTCGTGGATTGAATATTTCATCGGCCATTTTCTTATTTTATTTTTTATTCTTGAATAAAAGTTTTTGTAATGACTGGCTGGGAATGCGCCGAGCATTGTTGAAAGAGAACCCTGCAAGTCATACTCTTCGTTTTCTACTAATTTGGGGAGGGTGATGACAAAACTCTCCAGAAGAATTTTTGGATAGTCTATTGATTGAAACTTCAGGAAAAACCCGTTTTGCATTTCTTCTGTTTCGCTGTTGTTTAGGTCGATTAACCCTATTGAATATTTTTCTGCCAGCTCTTTGTATTTTAATTCTTCAAATAAGTCAAATGTCTGGAAGCCGTCTGCGCCTTCTACTATAAAAACTTCTGCGATTGGATTTTTGTTTTGAAGCACGAATTTTAAGACAGATTCTGTGAAGTCAACTGGTGTTGAATTTTCTGGGGTTGACAAGTGCGGCTTGAGAACTATCTTGTCGTATTTTTTCAGTTCGTTCGGAAGTTTCACAAGTTCAAGAAGCTTGGTTACTGATTCCTGGTAGGAAGTGAATTTTATCGCTGCGCCGTTTGCCATTACCAAAATCTCCTGGAGCTCACTGCGCTCACTCTCAACTGCTGCAGAAACACCAGCCGACGGGCTTTGGGCATCACTGCTTCGCAACTCAACCTCATTCGCAAACAAGTTCTCAACCTCATTCGCAAACAAGTTCGCAAACGAGTGAATCCAGCATCCATTAAGCTGCCACTTAGTCTTTGCGTAATCATTGCCATTATTTTTTTATTGGATTGGGGTTTATAATGATTGTTATGGTGGAATTTAGTGGTTTTTTAGTCGTGACTTAGGGGGATTTAGGAAGGATTGATATAAAAATCCTGATATTATTTTAGCATAAGACGTAAATGCCTGCCCATTACAAAAATAATTAATGTGAACTCGATAAGTCTGCTTATTACCGAAGGTGTTATCAGTTAGTCTGAATTGACTGCAACATAAATTACAAGTATTGGTGAAAAAATGTCTTTCGTTATATTTTGTCTGCTAATAACTATTATAATCCTCTTCTGTCGAGTTCGTTATGGACTATTGCGACGGTTTGAGATGCGAAATAAGTTTTTGGGCCGATTGAAACTGGGGTCGCCATTGACTTTAATCTTTTGAGCTCTTTGCCTGGCAGGCCGATGTGGTCGCCGAGAATGAAGACAGGGTTTTCTTCTATGCTAAGGGAACGAATGTCCTCGCCTTTTTCGTCAAGAAGATAAAGATGGTGATTTTGGGAACTGAGCTCTTCTGCGAGTTTTAGTAAAGATTTTTTTTCTATCCAGAAACCCGGGAAGACTTCGTGCTTTTCGCCTTCTCTGAATTTGTAGAGCATTTTTTTTATTATTGTTGATATATTTGATTTGTTGATGTAGATTTTGTCTATGCCGGTTTTGCCTTCTATATTAGGATGGAGTTCTAAATGTTTGACTGGGTCTGGCGGACCGGCGAAAACTAAATGCAAAGTTACGTCTTCTCTGAGTTTGTGGCTTAGGAAGAAAGAGGCTATGACTGTATGAATTGCGATGTCTAATCTTCCGGCTTTCATTAAGTCTTCTTTTATTTTGCCGCCGGATGTTGGGGCTGTTCTGCTGTAGTAGATGAAGCTTCTCATAGATAACGAAGAAGAATAATGATTATAAATGCTTTCTGTTTGTTATATCAAAATTGTAGGGGAGGTTTTGAAATGGTCAGAAAAGCAGATTTGAAGATTGTCAAAGATTTTAAAGATAAAATATCCAAAAAAATGAAAGTTGACAAAGTTATACTTTTCGGAAGCAGGGCTAAAGGCAAGGTTAATGAATGGAGTGACTTTGACATAATCATTGTCAGCGACAAGTTTAGAGATGTTGTTAGTTACAAGAGGAGCCCTGAATTTTATCTTTATTGGGATGCTGATTATCCTGTTGATTTTCTTTGCTACACTCCAAAAGAATTCAAGAAGAGATCAAAAATGATTACAATAGTTAGAGAAGCTGTAAAAAATGGGATTGTGATTGATTAGAAAATAGATTATTGAAACACCGTCGGTAATAAGCAATCGTATCGAATTTAAGTTATAGCAAAGGACATTGATATCTTACCAACACTCTTCATTTACCACAACCAATTCAGATTAACTGAGAATACAATTGGTAATAAGCAATCGTATCGAGTTTATGTTAACTATGTTTTTGTAATCTGCAAAAATTTATGTCTTTTTTATATGTGAAGTTTAAATCTGTTTTCTAGGTATTTCAATATGTTTTTTATTTTTGATTAATTGAGGACGAAATCCGCCTTGGCGATGATATCTCCTTCATTAATGACTCTAGCGGCTTGGAGAAATTGCTGGTTGTGGAAGATTAAGATTTTTTCTTCTTTTTCTAGTTTGGGCAACGTGCCTTCGATATCTTGTTTGTGAAGGGGTTTGCCTGTTAGGATTTGCTTGACTGAAGATTCTTTTACTTGGATTACTGGAAGGTGCAAGGCGAGGACTTCTGCTGGGATGAGTATGGAACGGAGAGCTTTTTCATCCTGGACGGCTTTTTCCAAGTCGTAAAGATTGATGAAAGATGAATCTTGTTCGGAGAACAAACCAGCTTTTATTCTTCTGAGTTCTAACATGTGAGCTTCAACTCCTAACTTCTTTCCCAAGTCGACGCACAAAGTTCTGATGTAGGTTCCTGCCTGAACTTCTGCTCTGAAGAGAACGTCTCTTTCTTTTTTTTCTAGGAGTTCAAACTCGCGGATTTCTCGTTCTCTTAATTGCCTTTTTACTGACGAGCGGACTGGGGGAAGCTGGGTGATTTTGCCTTTGAAGGATTTCATTGCTTTTTTTAGTTCTTCGATTGGGACGTCTTTATGCAAGCGGAGAACGCCGATGTAAGTTTTATTTTTGTGCATGAAATATTCTGCTAAACGACATGCTCTTCCCAGCGTGATTGGTAAAACTCCTGTGACAGCTGGGTCGAGGGTTCCCATATGAGATGTCTTTTTTAGGTTGAGCGCGCGTTTCACGAATTGGGAAACCTGGAAACTGGTGGGGCCGGTGGGTTTGTCTAGGTTGATAAGGGAGAAGTTTAGGAGTTCATTAAGAGGTTTTTCTTCGCGGAGTTTCTGGATGTTTATCATTCTAGTTTTACCTCATTTATAAAGTCTTTAGTTATCTTAAAAGTTGAAGATGCGACTTTCATTAAATGATATGATATCGTTTTCCTGTTTCCTACGGCCACATAAACTATTTTTTTATTAAATCTCTTTATTATCTCAGAAACTGCTCCTGAAAAATCTCCGTCATTTGATATCAAATAGGCTTTGTCGTATTTATTATCAACAGCATCCAAAACTAAATCTAACGCTAAGTTGATGTCTGTTGCTTTCTCCACATGCAACACTTTTCCATCTTTTTTGTGTCTCTCCAATCTGCCTAAAATAATATTTAATTTTTCAATCTGTTTAATCTTTTCAAAAAATTTCTGTTGTTCTACATACCCTTTTGGATTGCTTTTCTTATCAATCGGAGCGGTATAATATTTGACGCTAACCAGTTGGTTTTCTCCGACTAGTTTTTTACAGAATTTTTGTATATCAATTTTACATTTGAATGTATTTTTAACTGAGAAATAAAAATTACTCCCATCGAGATAAATGGCTATTTTCATAATAAGGAATCTGGGGATTCTTTGCAGAAGCCCCAGGGGTTAATTAATAATCCTGTGTATTTTGTTTATTTAAGGTTTGCGGTTTAGGCAGTATCTCCGCATAGGAATTTTCTTGCCTGTTTTTTCAAGGTCTCCATTAATCAGATATTACTTAAACGAACTGCTTATCGAGGATAATGAAATTATGAAACTGAAAGAATATGATTGTTAATACTCTATTTTAGCTGTTTTCAAGTCTGTGCGGAGATACTGTTAGGTTATTTTTGGATTGTATTTTTCTATATGTTCAACTAATTGATTAAGAAATTGTTCGCTGAAACCTTCGATAACTTCAATGCCATGGTTTTTTGTAATTTTTAATATTGATATCTTGTCAGGAAGCTTTCTTCTTGTGACGTTCTCCAATAGTCTGATGTCGTCTGTTGCTGTTTCATGGAATTTTATGTTATTGTTTGAGAGAAATAGTTTTATTGCTTTTGCGTGGATGTCGTTCGGGGCAGAGTAAAGTTCTATTTTCATATTATGATAAGTTACATTAGGTTTAAATCTTTTTGTAAATTTCTCTAACAACTCTCTTTCTTAGTTTGAATGAATCTGCCCATTTTGTGTAAGCGTTCCAGCCCTGAAAAATCTCTAACATTTTTTCTTTTGATATTTCCTCTTTGTGATAATCCTCAATTTTATTTCTCATCTTTCTTATAGTTCTTTTTCTTGGCAGTTTGAAATGATAAAAATTCCTGAAGCCAACAAAGTCAATTCCTCTTGACAACGGTGTTACCTTGGATTTGTCTGGGTGCAATTCCAACCTGAGATTTATACTCAGAAAATAACTGATTTCTTTCTTCCAAATTTCTAATTGCTCTTTTGAATTGTGCAAGATAACAAAGTCATCGACATAGCGGATGTAATACTTTACTTTGAGTTTGCGTTTTACAAAATTATCTAATTCATTTAGATAAATGTTAGCGAAAAATTGAGAAGTTAAATTGCCTAAGGGCATTCCTTTCAAAGTTACTCTCTCTCTCTCTCTGCGTTCTGAAGTTCGCATTAATCTTTTCTATTAATTCTAAGACGTTTGCATTCTTAATTTTTCTGCTGATTATTTTTAATAGAATGCCACAGTCTACTTCGTCAAAGTAATGTTTGATGTCTGCCTTAAGGACAAAACAATTTTGCGAATTATTCTCTGACGCTTTTCTCTTGAAATAGTCAAATCTTTGTAATGCCTTTAGTGTTCCCTTACCTTTGCGATTTGCATAAGAGTCATAAACAAAGGATTTGTCAAATATGGGCTCTAAGATGTTCACAATAGCATGATGGACAATTCTGTCTCTGAAATCTGATTTTGAGATTTTGCGAGTTTTCGGGTCTCGCAAAATGAAAGTTTCTAATGGTTTTGGGTGGTAGGTTTGAAGTAGAAGTTCATCTTTTAGTTCCAGAATATTTTGTGTTAAGTTTCTCTCAAATTCCAGAACATAAGGTTTCTTTGATTTTCCTTTTCTTGCTTTATAGAAAGCAGATTCAAGATTGTCAAAACTACAAATTTCAAGCCATAGGTTCTTGTATGATTTCATTAAGATGAGTCTTGGCTTTAGGGTTATTCCAAGAAAGCGAGCATTGCTGTTGAGATTGTTGCTGCCATTCAAGCCGTTATTGTAGTTGTTGTCAACGAACAAAGCGCGCCCCGTGTAGCTCTCCTGCCTTTCTAATCACTGCCGTTTCGTTTTTCAGTTCAAAACTTACTAAAGGTTACAGCTGTATTTTATGACTCTGTTAGGAGCCGTGACAGCAGTAACATCTATGATGTTTCAGTCAAACAATTTCTATGAAATTATTCGAGAGAGCGTGTAGCCCTGATTGTTTTATCGTTAGATAAAACTGCCAAGACAATGTTATCTAGAAATTAGAGAATAAAAAGTTATCTGAAAACAGCAGAGATCCTATTATGAACTTCTGGCTGATTTATTGGAGCGACATATTCGTTAATTAGATTTGTTAATTGTTCAGCAGATGGCGAAAATTTTTGCGCAGCGCCTTCGGCGCGTACCCCAAGAAAGCGAGCATCGCCGTTGAGAATGCCGCAGCCACACAAGCCGCCAACGTAGCCGCCGTCAACGAACAAAGCGCGCGCTAACGGACTGTCTTCAATAAAATCATTTAAATGCCAATTTCCAATTTTGCTTCCGTAATTTTTTTCATGCTGTGGGAGGTATGCTTCTGCTCTTTCTCTTCCGCCAAGAAAAGGAATTGTTTGGGGATGGGCTAATGCTTTACTGACGGGAATAACTCCTGATTCTGCACTCCTTAACACTTCATAATTAACAACAAAAACTCTTTCGTCGTCTTTCAAATCTAAAAGTCTCTGGAATTCATCTTGAGGCATTCTGCCTGCTCCGTTAACAAGTCCTTGTTCAATCGCCTTTGTTATATTCTTATGCTTTGAAAAATAATTTGGAATGTGGGCATAAACAACAAATGGCTTGCCCTGCCTGCTTTTTCCTGTTGCTCTGATTGAAGGAGCTGTAAACCAAGTCTGCCAGATTCTTGAACCGCCTGGCGAGGCAATTCTTGTATCTATAATCTCCGGCATAAATTGTGCTTCGTAACCTTTTGGGGCTTCTTTTGTTGGAGTCTGGCAAGTTCTAAGAGCTTCATCTAATCTGTCTGCGTAGAACTCTTCTCCTGCGACTTTTCTTGGAACCCATATTTGATTTGTCATGCTTTTTCTGGGAATTTGTGGTATATAAACTTTTCGGCTGTTGTTACTATTAAGTTAATTAGATTTTCTGCGCGGATTTTATCATGCCGAGTTTTTTTAGATAAACTCTGGCATTACGTTTGTATTCCTCGCCGGAGCCGAACATATTTCTCAGTAGGGATTGTGAGGATTTATATTGGCTTTCTATGAAAACTTTCTGCTGTTTGAAAAGCGAAGCGTCTAACTTGGTTTTTTCTGCGTAAAGTATCACATAATCTTCATCTTTTTTGGGAGTTTTTGTTTTCATTTCTGGTTTCATATTTCACCCTTCAGATACATCTGCCGTTTTTCCTCGGGGAATTTTTCGATGGCGTATCTTAGCATTGTGCGGGGCATTTGATTGTATTTGTCTTTGAGGAAAGTTTCTAAGACATTTATATCTTTTTTGCCGACTTCTCGCAGCATCCAGCCTACGGCTTTGTGGATTAGGTCATGGGGATCGTTGATGAGGATTTGGGAGAGAGCTAAAGACTCGCCGAATTTTCTTTTTTTTATTAATGGAAAAGTTGCGAGGACGGCGATTCTTCTTTCCCAGATATTCTTTGATATGGCTAATTGTCTTAGTATAGATTTGTCTTTGTCAAAAAGAAATTCGCCGACTATATTTGGAGCTGACAAGTCAACTAAATCCCAGTTGTTGATTCCTCGCGTGTTTTTCAGGTAGAAATTATAGATGAATTGTTTTTCTTTTTGGTCTTTTGTTTTTTTGAATTTGCGGACGAGGATTAAAAGAGCTGCGAGGCGTTCTTCGTGGAATTTTGAGTTTAGTAATTGCTGGATTTCTTTGTATGTCAAGTCAGTGTATTTTTTTGCTATGATTCTTATTTGCGGAACGGTTATGCCGAGGAAAATGTCTCCTTCGGCGTATTCGCCTTTGGCTGTTTTGAAGAATCTTTGCAACTGGGAAGCTTTTTCGGGGTTTGCGAGGGCAGTGAGTTCTTGGGGGAGGGACATGGTGTTGAAATACATTGGGGTGTATAAAAATCTAATGTGGGACAACCTTATCTTTTGAGTAAGAGCGCGATTTCCTCATCAATCAACCTCCTTATCATATCCTCTGATACTTTTACATCAATGTACTTGTTTTTGAATTTGTTTTCAATTTTTTTAGTTATTTCTCCTTTTAGAATAGACACATCTTTATCGTTCCAATTGTAAAGTCTGCTCTTTTTTATAGCTTGAGAGCGATACTCAATCTCCTCAAATTCTAAATGGGATGTTGATTCAGGTTTTGAAGTTTTGCCGACTAGTATCTTATGAACTATTGTATTTGCCAGAAGACTGCTTAAGGAATTCAGAACGCTATGTTTTCCCATTTTGCTTCCTTTAGTTCTCGCTCGGTTTTTTTAATCATTCTTATTAAATAATTTAAAGCAAACTTTTTTTCTAATGGTAAAGCTTTGTTATATCTTAGTCTCGAGATTAAATCTCTTCCTAATTCATTAATTATCTCAGATGAAAGTTTATTATTATCAACTATCTTTTCCATGAGCAATCTCACAAGCCATAAATTTCTTATGCATTCATATATTTCTCTTCCTGTTTGGTCACCGGAAGGATCGCTCCAGTCCAATTTCATAAGCAGGTTCAATTTTGAAAGTTTTATTCTTTTTGGAATATTGATACTGCCGTAAATTATTTTCCTGTCTTTAAGCTGGTAAATCAATGATGGATTGCCTGAATAGGATGATAAAAATGATTTTTCAGAGATTATCTGGATATCGAGGTTTAATTTAGTCTTTTTTGCTTTTTCCTCCAATTCAAGTATATTTTTTTCTCTGTCATATTTTTTAGTCCATATCTGATTTTTTGTTATGACGAGAATATCAATATCGTTATATTCGTTATATCCCTTCTGAACTGCTGAGCCGAAAAGAATTATGGCTTTGGTGTCCTTAACGTTAGAGGTGATCAGGCTTTTTATTCTGTTCTCTATCGCCCGATGTTTTGGATTATAAGAAATTCTCTTAAGCAGATAATCTGCGTTGATTTCTTTAATTTGTCTTAGCTTTGGTCTGACTGATCTCGTAAGAATGTTTGAGTCCAGCTG
>Ga0209542_10005625_pt1 | contig 24885 bp, 26 predicted proteins | sample RifCSPhighO2_01_FD_184028 | JGI IMG/M metagenome (GOLD analysis project Ga0209542, IMG submission 184028) | Soil microbial communities from Rifle, Colorado - Rifle CSP2_plank highO2_0.1 (SPAdes) (version 2) | ecosystem: Environmental > Terrestrial > Deep subsurface > Rock core/Sediment ...
GTCGATCCAGAGCGTGAGGCTCGAGAGAACATCGTCCGTGTTCGCGGCACCCGTAACGGTGACCGAGACGGCGTAGTTCTTAATCTCGAGGTCAGAGTCGCCCTCAGCCTCAAGGGTGAAGGAGAGCACGTCAACGCCGTCGGTGTCCGCCGTTGCGTCAACCTCAATGGTGCGAGCGTCGTTGATGTCCGCGTCGTCCTCCAAGAGCTTCAAGACCGCGTTCGTCGCCGTTGCGAAGTCCTCGAACGAGAACGTGCGCGTGCCCGTGCCCGGATCCTCCGAGATAGAGGCTCCATCAGCGTCCACGAAGCGGACCTGACGGAAGTCAACCGTCCAGGTGTCCGTTGCGTCAGCCGAGTCAAGGTTGTTGATACCAGAGACTGCTGCGACGAGCTCGCCCGTCTCGCTCGCGCGGAGAATCGCGCCGTCAAGCGAGATGGTCGCGGTGTAGGTGTTGTCGGAGTTGAATTTATCTGCGTCAACACGACCAACCTCCTCGCCGTCGAGCCAGATAGAGACTTCAGAGGCGTACTTGTCGAAGTCGTGGTTAGCGGTCCCCTGTACGAAGACGAGCTTTACCGCCGTGACTTCGATGTCAGAACCCTCATTCACCTCCATCTCAATGCCCGCAACCTGAACATCCTCTTCATCCTCGCCGACATCCTCATTGTTGAGGCTGGAGATGAGGGTGTAGGTGTCCACCGAGCCAGCGCCACCCTCAAGCGGACCTGCCGTATCGTCGTCATCGTCCGACGGTGTCGTGTCCGAGCAAGGCAGACCTGTCGTCGAGCTGAAGCCCGAGGTCGAGGTGCAACCCGCTGGGAGCGTCCCGCCGGTCGTGCCGCCCATAGTGGTGGCCCATACGCCGCGCGAGATGGAGCCGAAGTAGCCGGCTGCAGGCGAAATGCCCTTTGCCGTCTGCCAAGCCATCACCGCTGCCTGCGTCTGGGCACCGAAGTAGCCAGTCGCGCCAGCCGGAATCGAGAACCCTGCGGCGATGAGACCCTGCTGAAGGCAGGTTACCTCCATACCGGTGGAGCCCGTGTGGAGGTCCATCGTGAACACACAAGAGGAGCTGCCCGTTGTCGTCGAGGTCGGTGTACCGCCTGTGAGGGAGGCCTGCACATTCGCAACCGTTGCAGCGTCTGCGCCGAAGGTCGTGAGCAGGTTGATGACGGCGTTGACCTGGTCGGTCGTCAGAGCTGCCGCGTGCGCCATCGGCGCGAGCGAGAGCAAGGACGTTGCCATACCGAGTCCCGTTGCCACTGCCGCGACCTTTGCGATCGCTTTCGTAGTTACCTTTTTATACATACCCGTTAGTAATTATTTTAAGCGCCCGTGATTAATCTAAGGTTCATTCGCACATAACATTTGCACGTTTCAATCACACTACCCCTGCCCCGCGCGGTATCGACCTGCGTAGAGCAAGATTAGCTGGCTAGAGTTGAGGCGACCCTTGTGGAATCGCTATTCAGTTATCAAAGTGCCGCTCCGAAGAGCTTGTGCCACAGTATATATGAAATACATGAAGGCCAAGCCCTAGGCAGCGTCTGCGTGTGGATAACGGAACCTGTCGTCCGCCAGACTCCACAAGGCCGCATGGTAGCAGAGACGGCTGGGAGCGTCAAAAGTTACCCAATTTATTTAAATGCAACCCCCACGCGAGAGAGCTCTTCGGGTGCCGACTTGAAGGTTTAACCTTCAAGCAAGGGAGTAGGTACTCCAGCGTCGCTCGCCTAGCTTGGCGACCCGCCCTGCGTCAATAAGCCCCTGGAGCTCGCGCTGGATGGTCTTCTCCGAGACGCCGCGGACCACAAGGGTGATGTCCTTTATAGAGACCCTGCCCTTGTCCTTTATTAAGGACATTATGCTCGACTGTCTTATAGAGTATTGTCCTTGAGAAGGAGGTTTGGGGTGTGCGACTCTCGAGGTAATTGCCACAGTGGCCAGTCGCGGGACGGCTACCGTGCCCGAAACTTGCTTAGCAAGGGCGGCGAGGCTCGGCGACTCGGGGAGGTCGAGACGCGGCTCCTCGTACGCAGCGACGTCTGCCAGGAGTGAACGGGCTTCGTGCGCGATGAGGTCAGCGTTCACGGTCGAGAGCAGGCTGCCCGCCCGAGCCATTCCGAGTGTGCTCGAGAGCGAGAGTAGCTCTCGTGAGAGCGCCTCGCCGAAGTGTACCGGGGGCAGGCATGCCGCCTCGGTGAGCATCACGGCCGTAGCCTCAATACGAGCTTTCAAGGACGCGGTGTCAGTAAAGGCGGGAGCAATGAGGTAGAGCGCGCTCGCGAGCCGCTGCGCCTTCTTGTAGATGAATACCCTCCGTATGTCCTTATGAAATAGGCTTTCAAATATGAACTTATCAAAGACAATGTCGCCGTCTGTAAGTCCAGAGTGTCCTATGCCGTGACCTTTACTTTGCATACCGTGTCTCATAGAAACGTCTCGCTGTCCTATAGCCATATAGGACAGTATACGTCCTCTCTGCCCCTGTGCAATGGAGCGGGCTCTTGCGCTGATGAAGATGCGAGGAACCCTCGCCCCGTAGTGTTACAATGGCCAAGTTATGGCACGAACGAATGGCAAGAATCGCAAATCGCGGGCGCGTGACGAGCTTGATGAAGAGGTGCGCGGCTATGATATGCTCATTCGCTTCGCAGGGGCGATTGTCCTTATCGCTGCCGGCATTCTCATGGGGCTCGCGACCTTCGGTTCTGCGGGGCCTGTGGGGGCTGCAGTACTCGCGGGGACCTATGCGGTGGTGGGTATAGGCGCCTTCGCGCTCCCTATTGCGCTCATTGCCGTAGGCCTCTACGCGGGCTTTGGCCGACCCGTGCTTGCCCCGCTGGCTACCTCGGGCCTCGTGCTTATCCTCGCGGCGGCGCTCGCCTTCGCAGGGCTCTTCCCCGGCGCCTCCTTTGGCGGGGTGGCAGGGAGCTACGCAGGGAGCGTTCTGTCGGGCTTCTTCGGCTTCTGGGGTGCGCTCGTGCTTCTCTTTGCCGTCCTCGCGCTTGGGGTCGCGGTCGCAAGCGACGTAGAGGCGCTTGTCGGGACGCTCCTGCGGGGGTTCGAGTCAGCGCGCGACAGGCTCGCACGCAGAGGGGAGGAAGAGGGCGATGCGCTTGAAGGAGTCGCTGATAGTGAAGACGAGCTGGAGCCGGAAGCGTATCCGGACGTCGAGCCTCCGGAGGAGGTGGAGCCAACCGTAAATGTCTTTGGCGAGAATCCGCCCTCCGCCACTCCCCGAGGTATCGCCAACTTTGATGCCGCGTATGAACCGCCGCCCCTCTCTATCCTTGGCGAGGATCGTGGCCGCCCAGGCACGGGCGATATCAAGGCAAACGCGAACATCATCCGGCGCACCTTCCAGAACTTCGGCATCAATGTGGAAATGGATGAGGTCTCGGTAGGACCTACCGTCACCCGCTACGCGGTCAAGCCAGCCGAGGGTGTCCGTCTCTCAAAGATAATCTCGCTGGCGAGCAACCTAGAACTCGCGCTCGCCGCCCACCCGGTGCGTATCGAGGCACCCATCCCGGGCAAGTCTCTCGTGGGTATCGAGGTGCCTAACTCAACCAAGGCCACGGTCGGTCTTGGGGGCGTGCTCGGCTCGGGGCCGTGGCAAGAGAGCACCTTGCCGCTCCTAGCCGCGCTCGGGCGCGATATCACCGGCACGCCCCACTTCGTGAACATCGCTAAGATGCCCCATGCGCTCGTCGCGGGGGCGACCGGAAGTGGAAAAAGTGTCGCCATACACGCCCTTATTACCTCGCTCTTGTACCGCAATGGCCCTGACCAGCTCCGCTTCATTCTCATTGACCCAAAGCGCGTTGAACTCACGGCCTACAATGGTATCCCCCACCTCCTGACTCCCGTCATCACCGACCCGAAGCGGTCCATCCTCGCGCTGCGGTGGGCCGGCAAGGAAATGGAGCGACGCTACAGTGTCTTGGAGGCCGAGCGCGTACGCGATGTGGACAGCTATCACCGCTCCATCTACGAGCCCGCGAAAAAGCGATTGGCCCGCAACGGTTCTGGTACAGAGCTCCCCGAAGCCCTGCCCTACATCGTCGTGGTTATTGATGAGCTCGCAGACATCATGGCAAGCTTCCCGCGCGAGCTTGAGGCTGCCATCGTCCGGTTGGCGCAGATGTCGCGAGCTGTCGGCATCCACCTGATACTCTCGACCCAACGGCCCTCCGTAAACGTCATCACGGGACTCATCAAGGCGAACGTCCCGACGCGTCTCGCGCTCCAGGTCGCCTCACAGATAGACTCGCGAACCATCCTCGACGGCTCGGGCGCCGAGACCCTGCTTGGCGCCGGCGACATGCTCTACCAGTCGGGCGACATGGGTAAGCCCGTCCGGCTCCAGACGGCCTTCATCAGCGAGAGCGAGGTCAAGAAGGTTGCGAGCTACATCAAGAATCACAACGCCGGCACCCTCGGAGCCCTCGAGCTCGGCGGGCCGTCCGGCAGCGGGAGCACAGAGCCTAATGACGCGATTATGCTCGCCGACACCAACTTTGACGATGATGGCGAGATTGACGACGACCTCTACCAAGACGCGCGGCGCGCAGTCGAAGAAGCGGGTCGCGCCTCTACGAGCTACCTGCAGCGCAAACTCAAGATTGGCTACTCGCGGGCGGCGCGACTTATGGACGTACTCGAAGCACGAAGCGTTATCGGCCCGGCTGACGGCAGCAAGCCGCGAGAGGTACTTGGCCACTCTCTGAGCACCGGGCCATCTCAAGAGGATATGCTGTGACCAGGATTCTGCTCGGCCTCGTCCTCACGGCGCTCGTCGCCTACGGCCTCTGGGAAGCATATCCGCTCGTACGAGGCCCTTCTCTTGCTGTTAGTGCACCCGTAGAGGGCGCACGCTACCCCGACGGGGTAGCGACCATTGCAGGTAGAGTAGCCCGCGCTACCACCCTCACCTTGAACGGCGGGCCGCTCTTGGCGGAGCAGGCCGGCCGCTTCGAGACCACCCTCGCCTTCCCTCGTGGGGGGTCTATACTAACCTTCGTGGCCACTGATCGGTTCGGCCGGAGCGTCACGAGACAGCGCTACATTTACGTACCCTAACTAACCTAGCTTGCCCATGCCCGTATTCAAGAAGAAGGTGCCTAAAGCTCTGAAGGAGGTAGGGACTGCCGCTGCCGACAAGGACGCAAAGCAGCGTTCCATTGAAGCCGCCTTGAAGGAGATCCGCACAAAATTTGGCGACGAGGCTATCACGACCTACGGTGCCGGTAGGGTCGAGAAGATACCGGTCATCCCTACTGGCTCAATCGGGCTCGACGCCGCGCTCGGGGTGGGCGGGCTCCCACGCGGGCGTATCATCGAGATATTCGGCCCCGAAAGTTCCGGTAAGACCACGCTGGCCCTCCACGTGATAGCCGAGGCGCAGAGCGCCGGTGGCATTGCGGCGTTTGTAGACGCCGAGCATGCGCTTGACCCCGAGTATGCGAGGCATATCGGGGTGAAGCTCCCCGAGCTCCTCATCAGCCAGCCAGACAATGGCGAACAAGCGCTCGATATCGTCGAGTCGCTCGTCCGGAGTGGCAACGTCGACATCATCGTCATCGATTCGGTCGCGGCCTTGACCCCAAAAGACGAGATAGAGGGCGAGATGGGCCAACAGCACGTGGGCAAGCAGGCGCGCCTCATGAGTCAAGCGCTCCGCAAGTTGACCGGCATCGTCTCACGCAGCAAGACCATCGTCATATTCATCAACCAAATCCGCATGCAGATAGGCGTGATGTTCGGCAACCCGGAGACCACACCGGGCGGCAAGGCCCTGAAGTTCTACACCTCGGTGCGGCTCGACATCCGGCGCATCGCATCCATTAAGAAGGGCGAGGAGGTGGTGGGGAGCCGCACGCGGGTGAAGGTGGTCAAGAACAAGGTGGCCGCACCCTTCAAGACCACCGAGTTCGACATCATCTACGGCGAGGGGGTGAGCAAGGAGGGCGAGCTCATCGCGCTTGGGGAGAAGTTCGGTATCGTTGCCAAGAGCGGCGCCACCTACAAGATGGGCGAGACCAAGCTCGGCGTGGGCTACGACGCCACCCGCACCGCGCTCCGCGAGAGTAAGGACGTCGCCAAGGACCTCCTCAAGCAGATTAAGGTGAAGCTTGTGGAGGCGTAACGCCCGTAAAGGAACAAGCGCTCCAGAGATGGAGCGCTTGTGAAGGTCGCGGCCACTCACGCCGCAGGAGGATGGAAGTCAGCCGGGACTCCTGTGGCAGAGAGCAGCATGCGGTAGAGCTGATGATGCCGTACGTCAAAGCTCGCTTCGCTCGATGCGAGATAGAGGTCCCACATACGATAGAAGCGCTCATCAAAAGGGCCTCCCCAGAGCCGTGGCCACGCATTCTTAAAGTTCTCCCGCCAAGAACGCAGGGTCAGCGCATAGTCGGGCCCGATATTCTCGAGCATGATGGGTACTAAGAGACCGTCCATCGCCGTGAACATCTGTGCAGCCGACTGGATAACTCCGCCCGGGAAGATATAGCGATTCATCCAGGAGTTGCCGGCATCTCTTGAGGCGATGCCGGCAATCGACTGTATGAGCGCACGCGAGCTCTCGGCATCCTTGAGAAGTTCCCGTACCTTGAGCATGAAGGTGCGGCTGTGTTTTGGGCCCACGTGCTCGAACATACCCGTCGAGACGATTTTGTCGTAACTCCCGGCAATATGCCGATAATCGGTAAGGTGGAACTCAATCGGCATATCGGCGCACTGCTCGCACGCATACGCCACCTGCTCGTGAGAAAGCGTGAGGCCCACACCACGTACCCCATGATGCGTCCAGGCCCATTTAAGTTGCTCTCCCCAGCCGCAGCCCATATCGAGCAAGGTCTCGCCGGGACGAAGCGCGAGCATCTGACAATTGCGCTCGAGCTGGGCTGACTGGGCTTCGTCGAGCGTCTTCGCTCCCCCGCGCCAGTAGCCCCCACTATAGACACGATATGCGCCGAGCATCGCTTCGTGCACAGGAGTCAAATCGTAATGCTGTCTGGCGACGCGTTTCGACCGCCTCACGCTCTGCATATCAAGGATGCGGGCCTGAAGCACAAGAAGTGCGGTCTCGATGCCCCACAGCTCACGATGTAGGTTGACTGCAAAGATCTTGCGGAAGAACGCAGGCAGGTCGCGCGCGCCCCACCAGCCATCCATAAACGCTTCGCAGAAACCTAACGAGCCGTGCGCGAATACGCGACGATAGAGCCGCTCATCACGCACCAGCAGGCTGTGGGGTTCCGTGCCGTTAATGGTGATACCGGCCTTCGCGAGCAGTGAGACTGCCCGCGCCTTCATCTTCTCCGACATGGGCTATCTCCTTTTTTATGTGCAGGACCATGCTAGTCCTGCGTCACTATAGGAGAGGACGTCAGACCTGTCGAGCTGCCATGCACCACCGTAGCGCAATTAGGCGCGAGCGGGAGTGAGGACGCTACTGACGAGCCCGGCGGTCGCGCGGGCGAGGTAGATGAGGGAGCCGACTGTGGCGAGGGTGAGGAGCTGGACAGCCAACCGCGTGTTCTCGAAGGCGGCGAAGTAGAAGCCTGGCAAGAGGGCGAGGCTGCCCGGCGCATTCTCGAAGACGCGTGCCACCCACACTTCCCTCCCGATTCCCCAGAGCGCGAGAATGAATATGACAAAGGCGAGCGCGCCCATCGAGAAGATCGGCCGAACAAGGCGAATGGTGCGGACGCGCCGCATCACGACACGCTCGATATTGGAGGGGTTAGGGGTGGTGTTGGTCGTCATATACTTTCTTGAATAACTTCTTCGCGCGGTGCACACGGGTCTTCACAGCGGGGACCGAGAGGTGCTCGACTGCGGCAATCTCCTCTTGCGTCTTCCCGTCGATAAACTGTAACCGCAGGAGCCTCGCGGCGGTTTCAGGTATCTTCGCTAGCGCCGCGAGCACCTCGTTCTTGACCGAGAGATTTTCCAAGAACTCGGCCTTGGCGTCCGGCAAGGACTCATAGTGCTCGGGAAGGAGCTCCACACGCTGCTCTCGCCCCCGCTTTTTCGCTTGGTAGCGGGTGAAGGCGACCCGGTTCAGTATGGTATACGCCCACGAGGAGAAGGTGGCCCCCTCTTGCGCCTGGTACCGGTCGGCGTAGAGGTACATCTTGGTGAAGGCATCCTGCACCACCTCCTCGGCGTCCTCGGGGCTACCGAGAATGGTGCGAGCCCGGCGCAACAGGGGACTCTCGTAGCGACGCACAAGGAGGGCGAAGAGCTCGGGCTCTCGGCGAGAGCGCAGAAGCACCTCGTGGTCGGTAAGGGCCGAGAGGTCCTCCGCAGCATTTGAGAATGTCATGGTATCTGCTAGCATACAGGAACCCGCTCCAGGCGGTACTTTTTATAACTCGCCATGGCCACGCTTAGTTACAACGAAATACTCCCCAAGTCCATCATCCTCTACAACGGGGAGCCCTATGAGGTGCTCTCTTCTCACGTCTTTCGCATGCAACAGAGGAAGCCGGTGAACCAGACCAAGCTGCGCCACCTCGTCTCCGGCAAGGTGCTTGAAATCTCCTTCCATCAGAATGAGTCAGTGGTAGAGGCGGAGGTGGGCAAGATAGAGGCGAACTATCTCTACACCAATCGCGGTGAGAGCTGGTTCGCCGAGGTGGGCAATGCGAAGAATCGCTTCGCCTTCCCCGAGGAGGTAGTACACGACCGCGTGCAGTGGCTCGCGCCCAATGCGACCGTCGAGGTGATGACGCACGACGAGAAGCCCTTGACCGTGAAGATTCCCATCAAGGTCGAGCTCAAGGTCGCCGAGGCCCCGCCAAACGTGAAGGGCGACACCGCCACCGGCGGGATGAAGCCGGTCAAGCTCACAACCGGGGCGATGGTCAACGTCCCCCTCTTCATCAACACGGACGACATCATCCGTATCAACACCGACACCGGTCTCTATGCCGAGCGGGTGGAGAAGGCGTAGGACAATTATTGAGTCAGAGCGAGCACGACGCCCTCGATAATGGCCTTGAGGTCATGGGGCGATACTGCACCGAGCCGCACGCGTAACCGGTCTTTGGCAATGGCACGGATCTGGAGCGCTATCGCCTCACCGGTCTTGGTAAGCCCGTTCTCGCGTGAGGGCTCGATCCGCACTGACGTCGGGTACCCTTTGAGTCTCGTCGTGAACGGGACGATGATAACGACAGGCATGTGCGCATTCAACGCATCTCCTGAGACGATAACGACGGGGCGCCTCCCGGCCTGCTCAGAGCCAACAACCGGATTGAGGTCAGCGAGCCAGACATCACGTTGCCGCATAGCTACTGGGGCAGATGGTTGGCAAAGTCTTCTATGCCCCACTCCGCAAGCTCAAGCATTTCCGGATCCTTTGCTGCTCGTTTATATCCTTCTATGAGCTCCTTACGCACACTCTTATCGAGGTACGCCGTCACCGCTTCACTAATGAAGCGGCTCCGCTCGCCCCGCGGAGCGGAGCGGTCAAGGCGCTTCAGCGTCCGGCTCGGCAAGGTGATATTTACTCGTTCGTAGGTGTCATTTTTCATACCCTTATGATACACATCACCAGTGTGTATTACAAGTGAAGGCCTGTGGATATACCCGCAACGTAGGGCTAAAACAAAAACCGCCCTATGAGCGGTTTTTGTTCGTCCGGTTGCCGCTAGGCTGCTACGTAGGGGAGGAGCGCCATGTAGCGGGCGCGCTTGATGGCCTCGCTAATCTGGCGCTGCTTGGCCGCGGGAATGCCGGTGCGCTTCTTGCCCATAATCTTGGCGTGTGGAGAGGTGAAATGCTTCAGGTACGCGACATCCTTGTAGTCCACGTATTTCTTAATCTCTATCTCTTCTCGTTCGGATTGGTAAGCCATATGCTAGATGTTAGATGTTAGTGGTCAGGTTTCAGGGGTCAGGTATTAAAAAGGTATATCTTCGGGGTTAATCTCCTCGTCTGGGTACTGGATCTCTTGCGAGTCAGTGGCTTGCCCTGAGCTTGCCCGTGGTGAGCCTGTCGAATCCATCGAAGGGGCGGATGCTTCGTTCGCAGGCCCTGGACTGTCGCTCGGGCCGACTCCGCTATTTCCGCGCCCTGCGCCCCCATCGCCGAACTGGAAGTTGTCCACGACAATCTCGGTGCGGTACTTCTTGACCCCGCTCTCTTTGTCGTCCCACGAGCGGGTCTGAATGCGCCCCTCAACGAGAAGGGGTCGGCCCTTCTTCATGTACTGTGCGATAAGCTCGGCGGAGCGACCGAAAGCGACGATGTTATGGAACTCGGTGGCCTCTTGCTTCGCCCCATCCTTGTCTTTGTAGACGCGGTTGGTGGCGAGGCCGAAGGTGGCGAGCTGCTGGCCCGAAGGGAGCGCCCGGAGCTCGGGGTCTCGCGTTAAGTTACCGTAGATGAATGCCTTGTTGAGATACATAGTCTAGAGTGTAACGCTCTCAAGCGCTGCGTCGAGTGCCACGTCTTCTGATACGGCCTCCGATTCAGTGGGGTGCTCGGGAACCTTGTCAGCGAGCTCCGCGCGCGCGCTGGCCGCCCGCGCCGTGTCCCTATCACTCACGAGGTCAATAAAGCGAATGATGCGCGACTCGGCACCTGCCGCCTTGACAATCTCTTCGTGGGCACCCACAGTCGCCTCATACGTAATCCAGGCGAAGTAGGCTGCGTCGAAGTCTTGCCGGCCAGCGGTCGCCGCACGCGAGACGGTGTAGGCGAGCGCGACCTTCTCGGGCTCGCCCTCGGCGACGACCTCGCCCTTGCTCTCAACGAGGGTGCGGACGGCCTGATATGCGCCCTTCACCTCATCGCTCGCGAGCCCCGGGTCAAGGTGGAACCCGAGTTCATAGACTCGGGCCTCACCCGAATCAAGCTCCTGCTCCTCGCTTATCTGCTCACCTTTCTTCACCATAATGGGGCCAATCTAGCACGGCTGACCGCCTGCCGCAACCGGCCATTATTGAAAGGTTAAACCTTCAAATCAGGCGGCCGTAAGGCCCGGGGTGTGAAAAGTCGCTGGCTATTGGCGAGAATCTCCCCTCGCAGGGCCTCGGGGTCCTCCCCTCGAATCTCCGCAAGCTTCGCTACTACGTCCTCAACGGCGAGTGGGTCGTTGCGAGAGCCTTTCTCACGAGAAGTGGGCGGCACATAGGGCGCGTCGGTCTCGGCGAGGAGTGAGGCTCGTGGCACGGCACGTATGACACGGTCGTAGTCGCGAGCGAAGGTGATGACAGCCGTGAAGGAGACGGTGAATCCAAGCGCGACGAGCTCGCGCATCTCCTCGACTCCGCCAACGAAGAAGTGGGTGTCACCCCGCAAGTTTGGATGTGCAACTTTTGCTTCCTTCAGTATTTCAATCAAATCTTGGTACGCGTCTTGTGTCCCCTTGCTCGGGCGCGAGTGGATGATGAGCGGCTTATCAAGCTCGGTAGCGAGCGCAATCTGCTCACCAAGTAATGTCTGCTGCTTACGCTTCAGCTCATCATCAACCTGCGCAGGTCTAAAATAGTCGAGCCCACACTCCCCTATCGCGACAACCTTCGGGTGCGCAACAAGCGCACGATATGCTGCCGCATCAAATGCTTCGTCCGGCTCATGATTGGGGTGGAGCCCGACAGAAGCAAAGAGGTGTTCGTGCGCTTCGGCTAGCTCGACCGCCTGCCTCGAGCCCTCAAGGTCGCAGCCCACCACCACGCCGCCCACCCCGTGCTCCCGCATCCGTTCAATGAGCCCCTCCCTATCCGCATCAAACGCCCCGAACTGCATGTGGCAATGCGCGTCGAAGTACTTGATTCGCATATCAGTCGGTATAAAAGATGCCGCGCAACTCCGATTCCGGAACGTACTGAAGCGCGATAAGGTACACCGCTTTAAGCGTACCTTTGGCAATGGTCTTGTGGCGCGCAAAGGCAATGACTTGCTGTTCATCCTCTACGAATCGCACAAGCTTCACGTGACTGCCCTTGCCGTAGACGAGCGTGAAGCCGAGCTTCTCAAGATGAGCAACAAGCTTGTCGCCCGAGATAGTTCGCAGCCTCCTAGGCATTAGCCGGTATCTCGAAGTTTGCGAGAAGCGACGGCTGTGGTGCGAACCCGAGCGTCTGCGGGTCCTCCCCATGCAGATATACCTCCACAGCTTCGCGGATATTGCGCGACACTTCCTCAAGCGTCTTGCCTTGAGTCACGATGGGCGCGCCGACAGCCGCGGCCGTGTACCACCCCCCTTCGCGCGATATAGAGAATTGGATGATACTCCTCATATTTTCTATTATACCATATCTGCTCAACCCAGACGGGGGAAGAGGTTCTCGGGGCGCTTATTGTGGCGGGCGGCCGAAGCGATGGCAGCGGCGGTACGCGGCATGCAGGGGGCGAGGTGGGCCGCGATGACGGCCAGCTGGCGCACCAGGTGCTCGATGTCGCAGCGCGCCTGTTCGCGCACGACCGCATCGCCGCTCTTGATGCCTGTATAGGGCTCGCACTCGGTCATAAATGCGTCGGCGGTCGCAATCTTGGCGAAGACGAGGTCAAGCGCCTCGTTGAATTTGAATGCATCTATAGCTGCAACGAACGCCTCCTCCAAGTGCTCGTCCTCGTCCACAATCTGGATGGGGTGCTCCAAATATTCCTCGGCAAGTTTCATCACGCGCGCCACAAGATTACCGAGGCCGTTCGTGAGGTGAGCGGTATAGAGCGCGCGGATTCCTTCAAGCGTAACGTCAGAATCTTCGAACGGGCTTGTATGTCGCAGGAGAACATACCGCAACGCATCGGCACCAAGTTCGTCTACTATGTCGAAAGGGTTGATGACATTCCCGAGCGACTTGCTCATTTTCTGTCCCCCGCTCGTGATGAACCCTTGTATAACGACTTGTTTTGAACGTGGCAGACCGGCCGACATGAGCATCGCCTGCCACATTGCCGATTGCTGGCGCAGATTATCCTTCCCGCCTATCTGCAGCGCGTTGGGCTCTTCTTTGGTACCCCAGAACTTCTCGAAGGTTGCCGTATCCTCCGGCCATCCGAGTGTGGATATGTAATTGGCGAGTGCGTCGAACCAGACGTACATGACTTGATCTGGGTCGCCAGGCACGTCGATGCCCCAAGGCATTTTGTTCCTCAACCGCGAGATACTGAAGTCCTGCAGACCTCGCGCGACGAACAGCTTTATTTCATTCTGCCGGAAATCAGGCACCACGAAATCTGGTTGAGCGGCATACAGGTCGAGTAGCGGTTGCTGGTACTTCGAGAACCTGAAGAAATAATTCTCTTCATCAATGAGCTCAATCTCGGCATTCGGGTGGAGTGGGCATCGCCCATCGACGAGCTCGGAGTCGGTTTTCTCCAGTTCGCACCCAACGCAGTACTTGATCTGGTAATTCTTCTTGTATATATCTCCGTCTGCCGCACACCGCTTCCAGAACTCTTGCGCGGACTTCTTATGGTGCGGGTCCGTCGTGCGGATGAAATGCAGGTCGGGAAAGAGGTCGAGTTTCTCCTTGAGCGCCTTGAACTTCGCTGCGTATTCATCAACGTATGCTTGTGGTTCGATGCCACGCTCGTTTGCCGCCTTCCACAGCTTCTGACCATGCTCATCGGTACCTGTGTTGAAGAACACCTCGTCACCCTGGAGCGCATGGAGGCGCGCGACGACATCTGCCTTGATAATCTCGAGTGCGAAGCCGACATGAGGGTCCGCATTTACATACGGCAAGGTAGTCGTTATATAAAACGGTTTTGTAGCGGTTGGCATGTGGATTCAAGAACTCTTAAGCTCGCGTTGCTTGCGCTTGTCAAAGTCAGATAGGAACTCAAGCATCGCGGCTGCGACTGGGACAGAGAGCAGCACGCCAAGGAAGCCCGCGAGGGTCCCGCCCGCAATCAAGGCGACCAAGAGCAGGAGCGGTGGTACGCCAATGACCTTCTTCACGATGAGCGGATAGATGAGATTGGTCTCGAACTGATTGACGACGATATAGAGGCCCGCGACAATCAGTGCGAGGGGGAAGCCGCCCACTGAGTAGGCCACTGCGGCGGCGAGCCCGCCGGCGACCAAGGAGCCGAAGATAGGGATAATCTCGGCCATAGCGGTGAAGACGGCCAGCAGCAGAGCATACGGCACCGAGAGGATGAGGAGCCCCAGATAGACGAGGACGCCCACAATGACCGAGAGTAAAATCTGCCCCTGCATCCACCGACCAATCTTGGCCTGCGAGCGCTTCCACAGGTTGACGGCATAGTCCTCGTGCTTGGCGGGCATCACGATGCGGAGGAAGTCGTCCACGCCCGTCTCCGAGAGGGCAAAGTAGAAGGAGAGCACGATAACCAAGAAGAGGGCGAAGATGCCGCCGAAGAAGGTTGCGATGAGCTGCACCACCCCACTCCCCGTCGAGGAGAACGCGCTCTCGAGCGAGTCAAGCGAGCCGAGGATGGGCTGCGCCTGCTGCGAGCTGCCGAGGAAGTCGGTGGCCTGCGTTATACCCTCAAAGGAGCTAGGGAGCTCGATGGTATCGAGATACTGCGGTATCTCGGAGACGAATCCAGTGGCGTCGTCAAGGATGGGCGGGAAGAAGAAGTAGACAAGCGCGAACACGGAGCCCAGGACGAGGACGTACACCAGTAGGGTGGCGAAGAAGCGCGGGAGCCGACGACGAACGAAGAATGCAATACCCGGCTCGACAGCCGAGGCAATCACAACAGCGGTCAAGACGAGGAGCGCGAGGTCACGCAAGAGCCAGAGTACGTACGCGCCGAAAATAACCAGGAGCACGGTGACCACGGTCCCCGGCGTGATAGCGACGCGAATCTCCTTACCCATTCGGGCATGCTAACACGCAGGCGAGAGCTAGGCGATTGCCTCTTTGAGGTAGACCGCGAGGTCAGCGAGAGCAATGCGCTCCTGCGCGCCGCTGTCGCGGTGGCGGAGCGTAACGGTATCTTTCAACTCTGGGGATTCGCCGAGGGTGTCGAAGTCTATCGTAATGCAGAATGGCGTGCCTATCTCGTCCTGGCGCCGGTAGCGCTTGCCGATGTTGCCATTGTCGTCGAAGGCGATCGCGGTGTTACGTAGCGTGCTACGTAACATGCTCCGTACCTCCTTCGCTTTGGCGACCAGCTCGGGCTTGTTCTTCAAGAGCGGGGCGACCATCGCCTTGATTGGCGCGATGCGCGGGGCGAGCGCGAGGTAGGTGCGCCCTTCCCCGCCGAGCTCGTCCTCGCGGTATGCATCGGCGAGGATGGCGAGTAGCATACGTCCTACACCGACAGAAGATTCAATGACGTAGGGGACAAATTGCTCTTTCGATTCCTCATCAAGATACGTCAAGTCTTGTCCGCTTGCTTTTGCGTGACTCGAGAGATCGAAGTCGGTGCGGTTATGTGTGCCCCAGAGCTCCTTAGAGCCGTGCGGAAAGTTGAAATAGATATCGTGGGCAGCCGTAGCATAGTGTGCGCGTTCATTCTCTGCGTGCTCATGCCAGGCAAGACTCTCGGTACGAATGCCAAGCTCGTCCGTGAGGAAGCTCCATGCGAAGGTGCGCCACGTCTCATACGCCTCCTCTTGCATCTCCGGCCGGATAAAATATTGCATTTCCATTTGCTCAAGCTCTCGGACACGAAAGATAAAGTCACGCGGGGCGATCTCGTTACGAAACGCCTTACCAACTTGGGCGATGCCAAATGGCAGCTTCGGATGCATTGAGTCAGATACGTTTTTGAAATTCGTGAAAATTGATCCTGCCGTTTCCGGGCGCAGGTACGCGAGTGATGAGTCGTCCTCAATTGGGCCCACCCACGTCTTCATCATCATGTTGTACCTGCGTGGCGGCGTGAGCGCCTTCTGTCCACATGATGGACACTTAGTGTCCATCAATAGTCGCGTGAGTTCTGTAATGTCGGTGCTATCGGTGTTGGCAAGATGGTCGGCACGGTGCCGCGCCCCACAGTTCTTGCAGTCAACCAATGGGTCGGTGAAGCTCGCAATGTGCCCGCTCGCCTCCCACAACTTCGGGTTCTGGATGATGGCGCCATCAATGCCGAAAATGTTGTCCTGCTCTTGCACCACCTTGCGCCACCAGAGCTGTTTGAGATTATTCGCAAGTTCGACACCGAGAGGTCCGTAATCATAGAAGCCTGCGAGACCGCCGTAGATTTCGCTCGCAGGAAATACGAAGCCGCGACGCTTACAGAGCGAGACAATCTTCTCCATCAATTGCACGTCAGCCATGAGTAGAACTTACACGAGGAGTGTACTATTGGACAGTCGCATTTTCGGCCTTATACCCCGGGTCGCCCGTGGTCTCGGTCGAGACCGGGTCGGCAGAGGCGGTGATGGTAACACCCGCGAAGCGGTCGTAGCCCGAGAACGAGGCTGCCCCGGTGAGATCGGGCTGAGTCCCTCGCTGGCTTGTGGAGGACACGAGCGACACTTGGAAGGCGGCTTGAGTAGTTGCGCCCGTTGCGAGGTCGCCCACCGTCCAGGTCACCTTCCGCGATTTCGAGTCGTAGGAGAGGAGGCCCTGACCACTCGTGTTGCCAAGATACTCCACATAGCTTGGCAAGGTAGCGGTGACCACTCCACCGGCGACCGCGCTCCCCGCACTGCGCACTTTCCACACCACTGCGTATCCAGTGGCTTCGTCAGCTAGGGGCGGGATAGGGCCAACGTTCGCAAAGGGGCCTGAGGAATGAAAGCTCTCGGCTGAGAGCGCGATGGCGGTCGCAGCCTTGATGGTCTCAGTACGCGAGGCAGACACTTGCTCGGGGACGTTACTCTCCCCGGGGCGCGTACCGGAGACCGAGGTGACGAAGGTGACCGAGGGTGCCCGCCCGAACTGCGCCGCCGATACGGTGGTGAAGCTGAATGCGCCCACACCAGAGGCCCCCGGCGCAAGCACGGCGAGCGCTGGGTCGGTGTCACGGTCGTAGCGGATAGTGTGGTCGCTGGAGTTGTAGAAGCCGTTCGTTGCGCGCACCTTGTCGTAGTCAATGGCGCTTCCCGAGAGCGCCACCACAATGGTTGCGTCCCGCAGGTCGGTAGAGAGCGTATTTGTGTACGAGAGCGTGACATCATTTGTGGTCCCTGGTGCGAGCGTTGCTCTTGACAGCGGCGAGCCGTTCAAGGCAAGCGTCGTCTCAATGAATGGCGCGGTAATGGCCACACTCGCGTCTTGGGTCATGTACGTGACCGCCAGCCCACTCCCAGTGCCGAGCGTGCCTACCGAGAAATGGAAGACGCGCGTGTCACCGTCTTGGCCGTCGAGGGTGCCAGTCAAGGTAACCGTGCGACTCTGGCCGGGCGGTATCGTCCCTAGCGGGAAGGACGGGCCCGCAGATGGGACCGAGGAGGAGGTGAGCGAGAAGCCGAAGGGGAACGTGCCGAGGACGGCAACATCTTCTATAGGCACCGTCGCATTGCTCCGCACCTGGAGCGTGAGGGTGAGGGACTTGCCGGGAACGGTCTCGGCGATGGTCTCGGCCGATATGGAGAGCGGCGTCGAGGAAATGATGAGCGGGTAGGCATCCTTCTTGACGAAGGTGGCGCTTGAGCCGGCTGTTCCGTACGAGAGCGAGAGGGGAATAGAGTGGGTGGCACCAGAGGTGCCGAAGACTACCGCCTTTATAGAACGCGTCACCGTCTGCCCGCTCTTGATGGTGCCGAGGTTCTCAGCGTAAGTCGTGAGTGGTGTGAACACATTGTCAGCACTCCGCGTTCCCGGCGGGAAGTCTATTTCTAACGTAGCGTTATCAATAGCAACCGGGTTCCGATTCGTAATGGCAATGACGAGCGACACCGTATCGCCACCCGCAATAGTCGAGGGTCCTTGGAGCGCGAGGGTGATGTTGTTCACCGACACGCTGTTGCCACCCACGTAGATAAGGTATCCAGCAATCGCAAGAGAGAGGGCGAAGAACGCGATGGCTCCAACGAAGAAATACGTCGCGAGCTTCACGTGGTGAGGAGAAGTGGGTGGCACGATGACTGGCTGCGGATCCTTCCACGCGTTTGGTAAGAGACGCGAGGCGCGTGCGAGCGGCGAGCGAGGGCGCGCCACAGGCGCTTCGGGCCTATACAGGCGGTCGCGCGTCTCGGCAAGCGCGCCTTTTTCTTCTTCGGGTTCGGGGGGCATGGTCTCCAGTATACCTTGTTATACCGCTGCGACACGCGACATGACCTCTCGCCGAAGCTTCCTCGTATTCCCGTGACTCAAGAGCCCGAGATACGACTGTACTACCTCTTCCTTCCCGTCCTTTTGCTCAATGATGCGGAACATGCGCCGTTTCGTAGTAGTCCGCAGCACCCGGTGGTCGGGAAAGTGTACCCAGCCGAGGAAGTCCACTCCAGACGCGAAGGTACGAATAGATACTTTGTTTGGATGGAGCGTAAGCGCGAGGTGGTTGCCAAGAAAGCTGCTGATGCTCTGTAAGAGCGACTCAAGCCACGCGCGGTCTGGGGAGAGGAATACGAAATCGTCCGCGTAGCGGACATAGAACTTCGCCTTGAGCCTATGCTTCACGAACTGGTCGAACTCGTTCATGTAGATGTTTACGAGGAGCTGCGAGGTGAGGTTGCCGAGCGGGAGGCCTTTGCCTGGGGCTGTGGAGTCGAAGCTCTCGACCACTCGGCTGATGAGCCAGAGGATATCTTGATCGGGGATGCGTGAGCGGAGGATACCCATCAGAATCGCCTGGTCCACCGAGGCGAAGAACTTGCGAATATCGCACTTGAGCACATACGTCGTGCGTGTGTAATTCTTGGACTCTTGGTACGCGAACTCACGGAATCGCTCCATTGCCTTGTGTGTCCCCTTCCCTTCTCGGCAGGAGTAGGAGTCGGCAATGAACGTACGATCAAAGAATGGATACAGTTGGCGATAGAGTGCGTGGTGGAGGAGGCGGTCGCGGACGCTCGCCTTGTGGATGTTCCGCGGCTTTGGGTCGGAGATGGAGAAGGCGTAATAGCCGCCGTGGCGATATGTCTTGGTCGCGAGGTCGCGGTGGAGTGCAAGGATGTTCGCCATCAGATTCCGCTCGAACTCTTGCACGTCTACCTTCTTGCGCTTGCCGCAGACGAACTCCGACCAGGCCGCAAGCAAATTCTCAACAGAGATGATATTCTCGTACGACTTAGCTAATTTCTTTCCCGATGAATCCAACCCCCCCCAACGGCTTTTACCGGTCCTTGAGCGTCTGAAGGCAGCATATCTCTTATGGAATGGATACTACCAGAAGCTACCGAAGACGCATCGGTACACATTGGGAGTACGTATTGATGGGCTGCTTGTTGAATGTATCGAAGCCGCTGCATCCGCGACTTTTTTGGAGCGCTCGGCAAAGGCCCCATGGATACGAGTGGCAATCCGGAAGCTCGATACGGTGAAGGTGCTGCTCATGGTGCTGTGGGAGACCGGCTCGCTTGAGACGAAACGATACGCCGCCCTCTCGCTACCGCTTGAGGACGCCGGTAAACAGTTCGGCGGCTGGTATGGCAAAGTGGCGTCGCAAAACGAACGCCCGCCGAGTGGCGGGCGTTCGAAATGAGAATAGTTGCGGCGGCCGGCGAACCACCAGTTGTCATTCCACCTATTGTCGTCGCGGTTGACGTTCACATTGCGCTCGTCATTCCAACGGTTGAACGCGGCCGAATTCGTGCGAAGTGCCATCCATACCACCACCCCTTGAATATTCTCCGGGCTGTATCTTATTCGGCATCGGTAATGCCAGAGCACGTCGCACCAAGTATCTTCATTTTTTGAAGTTTCTGCCTAGCCACTCCGAGTACGGCGCGTGGCCACACTCGCTCCGGGCATAGGGATACTGGCTTCGGCAGCAGGAGAGACATGCTCACCCGCGTATTCGCCTATCGCCGAGACTATTGTACCGCATGAAATCGAACGGGCCGCATGCTGCGCATACGGCCCGAGGGCAAAGGCCCGAGGTTCTGAAAGAGATTAGGGTACTGAGGGCTTAGTGCTCAGCTTGCGGCGGCCGGCGAACCACCAGGGGCCATACCACCTACGGCCGTCGCGGTCGACGAGCACATGGCGCTCGCCACCCCAACGGTCGAACGCGGCGTAGCAGCGCTTGCCGTTCTTGTCCTTCCACCGGCAAGCGTTTGGGTGGGTATCGGCCAAGACTGGGTCGGCCTTGTTGAGCGCGGCGAGGTTATCGGGAAACTCGTCTTCAAGCCCGCGAAGATCGAGCTCCTCGTCGAGACCGGTGTCGCTGATGTAGCCGCCGCGCTGCGAAAGGTCGAGTTTGAAGAAGATCGTCTCCCCCTCTTCGCCTTCGCCGCGCGGCATGGCTGCGACAACCTCGTCATTGGCATAGACCTTGCGGCCGGTGCCCTCCAGCACGGCTTGGGACGATTGGTTGCGGTCGACCTTCCACCGCCGACAAACGAGGCCGGTCATGGCCTCGACGCGAGCGCGAAGCACTGCGACCATGTCGGCGGCGAGTTCCTCGCTCTGGTGCTCGAGCACCTGCGCCACGCCCTCCCTCGGGAGGCCGGAAGCGGTCAGCGCCGGGGCGAGTAGTGCCGCAATCTGTTCAAGCATGTGTCTCTCCTGTTGCTCGGGTAACTCTGGGCTGAGAGTATATGAATTGATGCAACTTGTCAAATCCCCATGTCGCGATGGCTTCAGAGGCCGGAGGCCTCGATGCCTCGATTGATGCGGGCTATATAGCGCTCGCGCTCGCCGAGTACCTGCGCGAGGTCATCAGAAGAGAAGGCTGCTATCGCAGGGTCCTCCCCCGCTCCAGGTTCGGCCGCAGAGCTGTCAAATCCGAGTACTGCAAGAATGCTTGAGGCGGCAACAAGCTCGGCCCCCTCGTGAGACTCGGGTGTATCTCCGCCGAGTGCCTCGAAGAAACCCGTCACGACCGGGTAGAGCGCCGCTTCGGGTGCCTCCCCAGGAGAGAGCCGGAGCAGGAGTCCTGTCACCCGGGCCGCTCGACGGCGCGCGTCCGTACTCGCTAAACGCACGAACCAGTTCTGCTCCAAAACTGCTCCCGTCACCCGCCATCCTTCGCGACCAGCGACGAGCGTGAGTTCACTTTGCGCAAAGGTGACGAGCGCGTGGGCGAGCTTGCTCTTCGTGTGCCGCACGCCCGTGGCGCGAGCGCGCAGGAGGCCGAGGTCAGCCGTGAGGATCGCGAGTTGCGCGTGGTTCTCCCCCGCGCCGGCGCGTGCGAGCACAATGCCCCGGGTCTCGTACTTATGCCGCATCCGCTTCGGCGCGAGACGAGTCGCGTATGAGGTTGAAGCGCGCCGTGCCGCTTGAGAGCTCGACTGCGTGCGCGCCTCCGGGGTCTTGCGCAACCCTGACCTGGTCGCCCTGCACAAACCCTTCATCCTTGCGCGCCTCCGCCACCGCCCGTGCCATCTCGCGTTCGTCGCCCTCGAGGACGAGCTCGGGGGTGAGCTCAATGTCGAGCTCTACCGACGCGTGGGCACCTACAATGCGCTTCACGTTCACTTCTTCGGAGAGCAGGGCGGCGAGTTCGGGGGCGAGGGTGTCGGGCACCGAGAGCCGGGCGAGCGGCTGACGCACCTTGATACCAGCCTTCTGCCGCAGCTCGTGCGCGTCGGCGGCAAGCGCGCGGACGCGAGCCATGCCCGCCAAGAGCTCGGTGTCGCCGTGCGTGTGGAGTAATGCAGCGCCTCGCTCAAGGAAGGAGGCGTGCGGCCAAGGGGCCAAGTGCACGCTCTCGGGATCGTTCTCACTCTTCACCATGCGGAAAACGTGTTCGGCCAGAAAGGGCGCAAAGGGAGCAAGCAGCAGGGTCGAGGTCCGAAGCGTTTCTCTAAGCGTGACAAGGGTAGCAGCGTCTCCTGCGCGAGCGCGAGCGCGAGCGCGTCGCACGTACCACTGCGAGAGATCCTCAAAGAGTGCGGTCAGCGCACGTGTCGCCTCAAACGGTCGGTACGCATCCATCGCTTCAGTCACGGCACGTATCGCCTCGCTGGTCCGGACGCGCATCCACCTGTTGAGCACCTGCTCGACAGGTGCCCCGAGCAAAGTCGAGGGGCTATTACCCTTCATAAGCTCATAAAACTTCGCGCTATTCTCAAGCCAGGAGAGTGCCTTCGCTGCCTCGCGTACGGTACGCTCGTCGTAGTTCTTTGAATCCCCGGCTCCGGTAACGGAGTACATCCACAAGCGGAGTGCGTCGGCGCCCCAGCGCTCAATCTCAACCCAGGGATCAACGACATTCCCCTTGCTCTTGCTCATCTTCTGCCCCACGGCGTCGAGCAGGTGACCGAGTGAGATGGCGTTCTTGTACGGCCGACCGCGCCCCATGAGGGTGCCCACGGCGAGTAGGGTATAGAACCAGCCACGCGTCTGGTCAATGGCCTCGCTAATGAAGTCAGCCGGGTAGGCCACCTGTTTGATAAAGGTGTCGAGTGGCTGCCCTCCGCGCTCACGAGCAGCCTGGGCGAACGGCATGGCGCCCGAGTCGAACCAGACATCCATCACCTCGCTCACGCGCCGCAACTCCGTGCCTGACTTCCCCACCAACACCACCTCATCTATATAGGGCCGATGTAGGTCGAGCTCATAGTCGGCATTGTGCGGCAAGGGGGCGAACAGGAGCTCCTTAGCTTCGCCGGTCTTGAGCGTGAGGTAGACAGAGGGGCCCTCGTCGGCCTGCGCAAGGGGCGCATGCTCGGCCACCATGGCGAGCAGGTAGGCGCAGGCTGCGTGCGTAATGATAAGTATCGTCTTGCCTTGGTAGCGGCTCTCGAGATCGTAGAGGAGGTCGCCCACGCGGCGACGGAGGTCGCTGTAGGTCTCTGCACCCTCTGGCGCGTAGTCGAAGCGCTCCCGGTAGGAGTGGAAGAACCCTTCCCAGGCCGTGAGTGCCCCGCCATCGAAACTCCCTGTCATGATCTCCCTGATTCGCTCGTCGGTTATCACCGCGTCGTCACCGAGGCCGAGTTCGGCGCGGACAACCTCGGCCGTCTTCTCCGAGCGGCGAAGCGGGGACGTGATGATAATATCGATGCCCTCGTGCCGTAGTGCATGCGCCGCGGCTGTGCTCTCGGCTTGCCCCTTCTCGGTGATGGTGTTGGCCGCGTCGCCCGCCGAATCGAGGATGCCCTCGACGTTGCTTCGCGCCTCGCCGTGGCGCATCACGAAGTAGCGATTGCCGCTCTTCTTCACGTGCGCCTTGAGCTCGTCGAGCGAGCCGATGACGAGCTGCTCGGCACCGTCGGTACTCTGCCAGATAGGGAGCGGCGTGCCCCAGTACCGCTCGCGACTTATCGCCCAATCCTTCACGCCTGTGAGCCACTCGCCCATGCGTCCATCTCGAATGTGCTCGGGCTCCCAGTGAACCTGGCTATTCTCGGCAAGGAGCGTACCCTGCAGGTCTTGCATGCGGATATACCAGGAGTCACGCGCGTAGTAGATGAGCCGGGTCTTGCAGCGCCAGCAGAAGGGATAGCTGTGCTCGTGCTTGCTCGCATCAAAAAGGAGCCCGCGCACTGCCAAGTCCTTCACAATCTCTACCGCAACATCGTCATCAACTACCTCTCTGCCAGAGAGAGCGCCCGCTCCCTCGACGAAGCGGCCTTCGGGATTCACGAGGTGGACTTTGGGCAACCCAACCTTCGTCCCAAGCTCGAAGTCCTCTTGGCCGTACATGACCGCCGTGTGCACGATGCCGGTGCCACTCTCGGTGGTCACAAAATCTGCGGCGTAGACCTTGAACGCTGTATCGAATTTCGCCCGCTCGCCCTCTGGCGCGAGCGCTTGTGCATACTCGTACAGTGGCCGGTACGTCTTCCCTACCAACATGGGTGCGTCGGCCACACGACCCCATCCCTCACCAAGCACGCTCGCACGCGCATCAGCAAGGATGACGCGCTCACCTTCTCTCTCATACGTACCGTACACCACCTTCTCATTAACCGCGAGTGCGACGTTACCATGCAAGGTCCACGGCGTCGTCGTCCAGGCGAGTAGGTAGGTGCCCGGCTCATCTACGAGCTCGAACTTCGCCGTCACCGAGAGGTCCTTCACATCCTCATACCCCTGCGCGAGCTCGTGCGAGGAGAGCGAGGTGCCGCAGCGCGGGCACCAGGGCACTATCTTGTAGTCCTTATACAAACGACCCTCCTTATGAATATGCGCGACGATATGCCAGAGCACCTCCATGTAGGGGGCGTCGAAGGTGAAGTATGCCTGCGCCTCGTCCACCCAGTAGCCTATCCTCGTGGTGAACCGCGCCCACTGGTCTATATAGCGTAGGACGCTCTCGCGACACTTGGTGTTGAAGGCGGCCACGCCGTAGCGCTCAATCTCCTTCTTACCCGAGAAGCCGAGCTCCTTCTCGACCTCAAGCTCTACCGGGAGCCCATGCGTGTCCCAGCCAGCTCGTCGGAGTACCCGGTAGCCGCGCATCGTCTTGTAGCGGGGGAAGGCATCCTTGAAGGCGCGACTCTCAAGGTGGTGGAGCGCCGGCTTGCCGTTGGCAGTCGGGGGGCCCTCGTAGAAGGTGAATTCGCCCTTGGGCGCGTCTTTGGCGAGCGATTTCTCGAATACCTTCTCCTTCTGCCAGAAGGCGAGTATCGCCTCCTCCCGCTTAGCTGCCTCAGACTTTTCACCCTGATTCATTATCAAAATATAAGCTATTGGCTCACAAAAGCCAAAGACCACCCGTAGGTGGTCTTAGCCCGAAGAGCGCGGCACTACCGCCACAAATGAAAATGAGCGGCTAATGCGCTCTCCTTAATGAACGGTCCGCTATGTACCTTAGCGCACCCCCACATGAAGATTCAATGTGCATAACCCTTTGTCCGCAGATTTCACATCCTTTCCGGTGTAGGAATGCCGAGTAAATTCAACCCATTCGCCATGGTGTTGGCAAAGGCGC
>Ga0209542_10005627_pt1 | contig 24884 bp, 23 predicted proteins | sample RifCSPhighO2_01_FD_184028 | JGI IMG/M metagenome (GOLD analysis project Ga0209542, IMG submission 184028) | Soil microbial communities from Rifle, Colorado - Rifle CSP2_plank highO2_0.1 (SPAdes) (version 2) | ecosystem: Environmental > Terrestrial > Deep subsurface > Rock core/Sediment ...
CCCTTGTTGTTCTTTTCCATTTTCATCTATATAAGTTGTTGGAACATCCTTAACATCTACACCTGTAGTTAATTTAGAATCAACTTGTTCTGTTGTAATTGTTGATTGAGATGTTGGAGTAGTAGTAAGAGCTTTACCAGTAATTGAATCTATTGAAGTTACAAAACCTTGAGGAAAACCAACTTTAGAGTGTATATTCTCATCAAAAGGTATAAATTCTGTACTTGTGGATGAACGAACAAAATAATTATTATTCTTATCTTTCTCAAAAACCGTACCCTCCTTATTTTTAAAAAATAATGATCCCATTGCAACTTGAATATTTGGAGGTGGAGCATAGATCTGATCAACAATCATGTTCTCAATACTAATTTCAACTTGATTATTCTTATATGGCACGGTAGGTATAACAGGATAATCCCAGTCTTTAGTTTGTATCATATCACTATAAACGTTTCCATATTTAGGATCATCTTTTTTATACACCTTCCCAGTTTCATCAGTAATGCTACCATCCTCATTATAAGTATATTTTTTCTCAGTAGCAGCCATAGCGGCTGTAGCTGCTTCAGAAACACCCCAGTCTTTAGTTTGTATCATATCATTATAAACTTCTTCATATCTAGGATCATCTTTTTTATACACCTTCCCAGCTTCATCCGTAATGCTACCATCATTATTATAAGTATATTTTTTAGCTATAGCAGCTGCAGCTGCACTAGTTACACCAGCAGATGCTGCTTCAGAAACACCCCACTCTTTAGGTATAGCAAAACCAATTAATAGTCCTAAAGGTCCACCACCACGTTGCAAGGCATCTTTCGAACTCCTATCAGCCTCACCGAAACCATATCCAATAGCACCATAACCAATAGTACCAACAATAGTAGTCAATATAAAACTCAAATATTTTTGCTTAAGACTCGGATCTTTAGCCACATGAATTGTATCAAAAAAATCAACACCTTCTTCCCAAGATGGCTCTGTTAGATTTAAATAATCCTTCCCATCATTTCTCTTTACTAATTCCTCGCGCAAAAAATTATAATATTCTGCTTCTTCATCTAATTCACCATAACCAATAAAACCATCCAAACTTTTACCATCTAAAAAATTAAAATCAGCACCACAATCCCCCTGAGCTCTACAAATATTATTTACTGCTTGCAAATAATCCTCTGATAAACATTCCTTTCCAGAAACAAATTGCCAGCCCCTAAAACCAGTTTCTAATGCAGCTACTGTACCACTCATAAACCCACCTATAGCTGCACTAGATCCCCAACCAGCAACTGTTGCTGCTGTACCAATGCCCATACTTAAACCACTAATTATAGCACCTGCTGCACCCATAATTAATCCTGTAAAAAAACCACCAACTTCAGAATGATCACAAGTATTCAAAAGTGCATTCCAACCAGAACAAAATACTACAACAGGACACACAGCTGTAGCAGTACCACATATATCTGTTCCCTCACCCTCCCAAAATTTAAATCCAGGAGAAACCTTAGGAATACATCTTCCAACCCAACTACAATCTCTAACTGCTCTATCCTCACAACAGTATTGATCATTAGCCAAGGCCTCTTGATAAATATCCATAGATTCTTCATAACTCTCACCTGTAGAAGCATAAGGATCAGCAGTATTACATTCAGAACATTTATCAGCAACATTTTCAACACATCTTGCCTCAGTTAATTTACCCTCAGAATCATCTTTTTTAATAATATCAACAGTTCCAGAAACACAAAATTCAGTTCTAAAATCAGCACATGGCTCAACTATTTCATGGCCATTAATACAAACAGATCTATAATACCTTGAACCAACAGGGTCCTTGCCACCTGGTTCTATAGAAACATCCATATCTGATGAATCAAAAACACACCAACTCTCTCCATTTAAAACATCACTCTCACTCACCTCATCAATATCAGTTCCAACATAATCCTCAAAACTCAAAGAAGTTTCAAAACAATTTAAATTTTCACAAGTATATTCATCATTCTCATCTGAATCACCACATAAAAAACCAGAACCATAATCACATTCCTCTTTCAAACCCTCTTGATTACCACAAGAGTCAAACCAATAAACATTATCCTCACTCTCTAAACAACCAGTATTACTATCATCAGCAGTCCCACCAAATTCAGGATTAGCAGGAGTACAACTACAAAAATCTAATTGACTACAAAATTTACCAGAAAAAAAACCAGTTTTATCTGTTAAAGGTTCAGCACAATTTCCTTTAGTTGTATATGAACACGTATTATCTGAAGTAACACAACAACCTTGCTCAGCAGAACGAACAATATCTAAACATTCAGCTTCAGAAGCAACATCAGTTCTAAAATCCATCTCTAAATCAGGAAAAACAGCTGTCTCTGCCTTACATCTAACCTCAGTAACATAAGCAGCTTGAGTGCCAATAATACAACACCCCTCATCACATGCAGAAACTGTATCACATGTACTATCCTCTTGAACTAAACCACCAGCAAGTTCACAAGCTGATTTAGGATAATTTGCATAACAATAACCATCTCCCTCTTGATCATAGCAACAAACAGGTTTACAATAACTTACCTGATCACAACTAGTAGGCGTAGCCCCAAAACCCCCAACACAAAGTGAATCATCAACATATTCACACGAACCACCAGAAACAGTTCTCTCACAGCATACATTAGCTGCCTCAACTGAATAAACAGAGAATAACATTCCAATAATCAACACAATCTGAAACAGTGCCCTTATCATTCTACACCCTCAATAGCAAATTGGAATTTATAATCACTATTCTTAGCATTAATAATATACACCTCATCTGGATAAGGTTTATCTACAGTAATCTCAAACTCTCCCCTATTTTCTAACATATATGGAACAGTTTCAAAATCCCCACCTACAGTCCTTTGTTGTAAAATATCATATACCACATCATACATTCCACCCAATGGAATCTCAATATTTTCATTTAAAGTATCAAGTTTCTCAGTATAACCCTTCTTAGTCAATTCAACTGGATAATCTACCTCTAATAAAACCCCAGCATCCATAATCTGAACATCTGTACTTATATCACCAATATTATACTCATAGCCAGCAAAAATATTTTCTAGAATATCTTTATCAATACAATCATTCATTCCTAAAGTTATAGCATTCTCTAATTCATCCTCCATCTGTTCCTTTGTTCGCAAATGATTTAAACACTCTTTTCCAGGCAAATCAGAGCATAGATAAGGAACAACATCACCCTTATATAACAAATAATTATCAGGACTTAAAACACCACCTTGTGAAATAAAATCATTTAAGAGATCACCACCTACATCATCCATACATTTCATAGCATTCTCTTTTACAGGCTGCATATTACTTGCTAAAAAAGTCTCAACAGGAATCCCAATACCCCTAAGATCATATACGTAATAACCTAAACCAATTAATATTATTAAAACAATTCCAATAATTACAAACAAAGTTACTTGTCCCCTCTTTTGCATATTATTCATATTCACTCTTAATTTATAAATATTATCAAAAATCAAATCTCCAATAACCATTTCCAAACAGGTTTAACTAAAATCTTCTTATCTTCTATATTAATTTCATCCATTTGATCATTCGTTAAAATTAATCCTTCTTTTAACTTAAATATTTTCAAAGCCTCTAATAAACCATTTACTTCTCTTATTTTATTTTCTTCAATGAATAACCCAGCTGTAAGTGAACGGGGAATACCTAGTTTAAAGGTTTCTATTCACAATAGAAAAAAGATTCTATCTGTAATAGAAACATTATCAATAATTATTCTTCTTCAAAAAACTGATTAATAAGTCCATCAAATTCTTCATTGTTCCTAGTTTTAATATCTTCAGGATTAACATAAGCAACCCGATCTTTTAGACAACTATCACCACATGGACTATTACTGCTAACTTGAACCTCATCAATAACCCCCTTAGGATTAATTTCCCTAATTATTCTTTCTAAGTCCATTAGTGCATCACTTTTAACATGCCCTTTTATCTTCACATTATGTTCTCTCTCTAATGCATCCGTATTTAAAGGCACCTCTTCCATTGCACCTATAATAAACCCTTCTTTGGTAAAACTAAGATCGTCATCTAAGATATTACTACTTAAAGTGAAATCAGATGGGTTATTGGTCAATCCAAATCCGCTCTTAAGAACAGTTCCATCACCCTTAACGATAAATCTATCATAACCATTTTCAAAATTAAATAATTCTTCACTGCTCTTTGTTCTTACCTGCAAACCTGCTACATTTGTATTTCCATCAAACATCATAGAGTAGCTTCCTTTATCTTTAAAATAAAAATCAGTTTCACCCTTCATTATAGAATCCTTATTGAAATCAAGATTATAACCACCATCATCTTGTACAATATTTGCAAAAACAGTATCTTCGCCAAAAGAAACATAACTGGTAACATAATCATGAATTTTCCCATCAAAATAAACTGGTACCTTCTCTCCTATAATATCTACACCATCAATCCTAGCATCACTAACCTGATAATTATTAAACCCCCTGACAAGAATCTCTCCAGAATTTAATATATGCTCCCCTGGAAGCTTAATATTTTCTCCAATGATTTTAACATCAGCACTACTAGCATCTAGGCTCTGCGGAAATTCTATTCTAGAATCCTTTGGAGGATTTAAAGTTATTATTCCATCCTTAAATTTAACATTAGAACCAGGTGGTGCTTGAAACTCTGTTCCACCAATAGAATAAATCCCAGTATCACCTACCTTAAAATCAGCCTCAACTAAATCACCCTTAGCATCTAAGGTAAACGTGCTCTTACCATCATCTCTCGGAACAATATTTTTAAATTCATTATCTCCTATCTTTAAATCACCACCATCACCACCAATACTTATAACCCTAGAATCACTTGAATATAAATACAAAGATTCAAGCTCACCTGTATCACCAGTAAACCCTAAATAGTCATTATCATAACCTAGAGGTTCTCCAAATTCCATTGAACCCCCATCTGCACCAACTACATAAAAAGACAATAATAACAATACCAATATCTTCTTTATCATTTTACACTCCCACCATAAAATCTAAACCCTCTTTATCGTAAATAACTGAATATATTAAACCCTCTTCTGTATAAATAGTAAATAATTGCATATTATTTAGCCTTAGAAAACTATTAATACAGCTTAAACAACTCCAGCCATTATTTGCTACATAATCATCTATAATAAACCTAGCAGCCTCATACAATTGACTTAGCCTTGTATCAACAACAATATTAATCTTATCCAAACTATAACTTACCCCCTTTACCTCAAAATTAGCCTTATAATCCAAAAATACATTGAATTTATCAATATCTAATTTAGACTCAACAATTAAATCTTCAACCACTACTTCATTAAAACAGTCCTGAACATTTGCAGTAACATATTTGTTCATCTCTTCCTCAAATATATTTTTTTCAGGAATATTACTTAAATTATCTTTATAATAATATGGCAACCCATTTGTACTAAATCCATCATTAATCAAAGCATAACCCCCGTGTAACTCTAAATATGATAAGCCCTGTCTAACGATATTCTCCACACAGCCCTCAATATTACTCTTTACAGCCTCTAGATCACTAGAATATTCTTTAGCAGTATCTGGAACGTAAAATTTGATATAAAAAATTATGCCTGAAATTATGAGAATTACTAATCCTACAATTACAAACAAAGTTACTTGCCCATTTTTTTGCATATTATTCCTATTCACTCTTAATTTATAAACATTTTTAAAAATCATAATTTAAAAGGAATAAAACGATTTTATTATTGAAAAGTTTTTGAAATTTATTGCAAAAATTATAATATTCATAATGAGCGAACTACCTATCTTTGAAATGATAGACTTCTAACTTCATAGAAGACACTTGCTCATTTGATTGAGTAGAGGCTTCTCCTCTAAATCCCCTACAATCAACACATTGTGTTTCTAAGTCATGCATATATCTTTGAATATTTTTTACCCTAAGAAAATTCCATCCACCTAATTGCCTTCTATACCCTTCAAGAAGATGATTAGTTCCTCTCCATTCAATTTCAATAACATTTTTATTCCCAAAAATATAACCTTCTATATTAGCAGAATATCCAAAAATATTCACACCTAAAACCCTAGCAAAAGGATATCTTCTAAATCTACTTTTTTTAAATAAATTTAATTTACCAATATCAGCAAATAGGGTTATTCCTTCCCCAGTTCTACCTATAACATCCAATGTATAAACCCCATCTTCCATTAAAATAAGCAATAACCAAATAACTTAAAAATACTTCTATTAACCAATCTTACTGTATTCTTCAAGCATCATATCTAATTCTACCTTATTTTCTATTAAGATATCAAACAAATCTTTTTCTCTTTTTAATCTTCTTTTTAGTTTTATTTCATTAATAGCCCTTAGCATATCAATAATACTATATTTATTATTATTCCACTTTTTTATATTTGTTAATAAGATAAACCAAAAAGAAAACCATTCATTCAGATTATTAATAAAACTCTCAAGCATAGTATCTCTGCTCCACCACCCATTCTCTCTAAAAAATTTTTCTAATAATTTTTTTTCTTTTTGAATAATCTGTAATTTATCATAAACTGAATTATTACCCCCAAAAATATAAGCATATATTTCCATTATTTTTTTATTTATATCTTTCTTTAAATCCATACATTTTTCAATCAAAGAATTATCAGAGATATGATTTCGCAATAATTTTTTATATTCTCTCTCATCTAATTCAAATGAGTATAATTGCTTAGATTCTTTTTCATTTGTATAAAAATCTAATATTTTTATTAACGCCATAGAAAATTTATTCAAATCTACTAATTTTTTTGCAATATCTGCTGTATAACCATCAAAAAGTCTACATAGTTCCCAAAGATTAGATAAATATACCTTAAAACCTTCAATATCTTTTTCTAAAACCATAATAAATAAAATCATTATATACTATTAAATATTTTTGATTTTTAACAACCTGCAAAAACCCTATTATAATCTGTACTTGATATAAATTTAAACTTATATAACAAATCAACCTTTTTAGCATATCTTAAATCATAATTTTTTCCACTTTTACATACATAATCATTAAAGTTTCTATCTGAAGAGCCTTTAACACATTCAAGCATAGTAGAAATATCTTCTTCCCAAGATTTGGTACCATAGTCCCTACAGAAACCCTTAGCGGGTAAATATGGAGTCCCAGTCATAGAAATAGGAACAAAAGAACTAGCGTCTTTTAATTTAGCATCACCCAGATAACCATATTTAGTTCCTCCAAAAGCAACTGATCTCCATTCATCCTCTAAATTAGGATATTCTTTTTCACTAAACCAAAGAAGAGGATTAAGAGTTTTAATAAGTTCAAATTCCTTAGCCTTCTCCTGATGATAGCCATGCAACAAATGTCCAAATTCATGATCCAAAGTATTCGTTCCGATCATTCTTCTTAAAAGGAATATCTTCTCATCCCCTGCACACCCAATTAATGCTATTTTAGATTTACACGCCTCCTTTAAAGAATCCATATCATCATAAACAACAATACCCTTTACATTTCTCCTCATTTCTAATGTAGATAAATCTAATTTTTCAGACAATAAAGCCAAGTCCTCATCAGAATAATCCCCCTCTAACCCAATACCATATTTTTTTTGAAACAATTCTTTAGTAACCTCATTAACAAAAATTCTTGGTTTGGTATCAATATATGGCATTTGACTAAGACCATTTCCATCGAAATAAATAGAACCTATCCCATAAGCAGTCTTCATATCTAAACCAAAATTCGCACCTTTAGATTTATCATGACCAACGTTAAGCATAACCTTCTGATCTGAATTAACAATAAATTTATTCGGTCCATTCTTTAAAGTAAATAATTCTACATTTCCACCCATTTTAGAATTCAAACTAACTAAAGGTATAGGATCTAAATCCTCCATCTTTAAAGAATAAGTTTCTTTATCATTAAAATCAAAACTAACATCTCCTTTAAAGAAAGAATTCTGTGAAAAGTCCAAATGAAAATCGCCCTTACCCATTGCAATGTTTGTAAAAACCTTATTCTTACCCAAAGAAACATAACTATTATCTACACCATGAGAATCCCCATCTAAAAATAATTTTATCTCATTTTCGCTATAAACATGAGCCTCATTAATTACTGCATCTTTTACATAAAACCCATCCTTCTTAACTGAAATTTCTCCTTTACTTAAAGTATGATCTTCATCTAGTTTAATATTTTCTCCTTTAATTCTCATATCAGGTCCATTTTTAGACAAAGGCAACTCTTTCAACTCACTTCCACTAAGAACATTCATTGTAACAACACCTTTATCAAACTTCACAGTAGAGCCTGGAGGAGCATAAAAACTTACCCCATTAATATTATAATTCCCACCACTATTACCCACTAAAAAATCTGCTTTAATAATCTCCCCTTTAGAATCCAAAGTTAAAGAAGAAGATGTTTTCTTTGAATATGGAACAATCCCCTCAAAAGACTGCCCTTTTACATTCAAAACACTACCCTCCTCAAACTTTACAATCCTATTACTTCCAGATTTTATTACAGAAAGGTCTCCACTATATGTAATACTCTCCGATTCAATACCATTAAAATTATTACTTATATCTACCAATTCTTCAATTCCAGAAACAAGATAACAAAATAAAATAATAAAAAAAAATACCTTTTTCCCTAATCTCCTAAATAGATAGATAAATAAAACAATTATCAAAAACAAAATAAAAATCAAAAAATATAACAGATAATCTCTCTCTCTAACAGTTTCAACTGCCTCAACCTCTGGTTGTTCAATACTACTCACTTCTTCAATCAAATCTATATCCAAAATCCTATTCAAATTATCATCATAAATCTCCAGTCGTTCCAAATTATTATAATATCTAAAACTTAAAACTTTACTATAATAATCCATTAAAAAAACCTCATCAGTACCATCTTCATAATAAAACCTAATTTCTCTATCAAAATCAAAAGTATCAACCTCCAAACTATCATTATTTACATCAAAAGATTGATAAACATAAGAACCTAGATTCTCAAAAGATTCATAATAATTCAACCCTAAAATCTCATAATTATATTTACCATGATCATAACTAATATTAATATCTAAATATTCTCCAGCGTTAACACACATAATACTAATTACAAAAATAAGTATTACCTCTTTAAACATCATTTTAAAAATAAAAACTATAATATAAATTTAATCTTATTTTAGAGCGTATTTAACCGAAAAATAACATTAATATGTTTTTTTCTAGACTTAAGAACAAATCCAATTTAAAGGTTATAAACTTAAAAAAAATTAAAAATTTAAGGATATAACCTAAAACTTTATAAACAAGTAAAACATTAAAATTTGATGTTAGAAGAAATAAAAATACTTGAAATTTTAAATGAATGGAAAAAACTTTGGAAAAAGAAAATATTAGAAAGAGAAATCAGTGAAAAAATAATTAATGCAACCAAATCTACAAAAGAAATAATAGATATAATTGGAGTGAGAAGATCAGGAAAATCATCTTTATTAGGATTAATAATCCAAAAATTAAAATTAAATGATGAACTTGTTTTATATATAAACTTTGAAGAACCAGCATTTCTTAATTACTACAATCTAGAATTACTAGAACAAATATTAGAGATATATAAAACAAATATAAATCCTACTAAAAAACCATATATATTTTTAGATGAAATACAATTAATTACTGGATGGGAAAAATGGGTAAGAAAATTAAGAGATTTAGAAACAGCTCATATTTTTGTTAGTGGATCATCATCTAAATTATTAAGTAGAGAATTTGGAACTACCTTAACTGGACGTCATATATCTTTTACAATATTTCCATTAAATTTTAAAGAATATATCACTTTTAAAGGCGAAAATTTACCAAAAAATATATCAGAATTAATTGAAAAAAAAATAATATTTAAAAAATTATTAAATTCATATTTAATTGAAGGTGGTTTTCCAGAAGTAATAATCACCAATAATAAAGATCTCCTTAAAAACTATTTTGAAGATATAATCTACAAAGATATAGTTTTAAGACACCAGATAAGGGATGTAAAATCATTAAGAAATCTTGCTAATTTCTGTTTAACAAACATTTCTAATCTAATAACATATAATTCTTTAAAAAACAATTTTAAAATATCTCTAGATTCAACAAGAGATTATCTTTATTATATGGAAGAGGCATTTTTAATATTTCAAATACCCAAATTCTCTTATTCACTAAAAGAACAAGAAATAAACCCAAAAAAAATTTATTGCATTGACAACGGTCTAAGAAATGCAGTTTCTTTCAAATTCTCAAAAGATGAAGGAAAATTAGCAGAAAATCTAGTTTTTATAGAATTAAAAAGAAGAAACAAAGATATTTATTATTGGAAAGATAAAAATGAAGTAGATATTGTTTTAAAAAACAAAAATCAGAAAATTACAGCAATCAATATATCGTATACAGATGAAATAGAAGAAAGAGAAATAAAAGGTTTATTAGAATTTCAAAAAAATTTTAAAAACATAGAAGAATTGATATTAATAACTAAAAATCTAGAGAAAAAAGAAAATAATATTAAGTTTATTCCATTATGGAAATGGTTATTATTAAAAGAATATTTTTAAATCAAAAAAGATAACAATATCCAATTTAAGAATTAAAAAATAGAGTTACATTAAAATCTATCTCTGCTACAATCCTTATATTTTAATATAAAATAAGTGAGATTATTTGAAACCTTAATCCCTCATCAAAAAAGTCTCGTCAGTTCCATCTTCATAATAAAGTCTAATCTCTCTATCAAAAGTATCAACCTCTAAACTATCATTATTTATATCTAAGCATAAGAACCTAGATTCTCAAGAGATTCATAATAATTCAACCCTAAAATCTCATAATTATATTTACCATGATCATAGCTAATATTAATATCTAAATACTCTCCAGCATTAACAAAAATAGTCAATACAAAAAATACAAATAAATATAATATTTTTTTGTTTACCATAACTTAAAATCAAAACTATAATTACCTCCGTCGACTATTGAATATAATACCCCCTCATCAATATTTAAAATATAAAGATTAAAATCACCCAACTCATCATAAATACAAGTCATACAATTCCAACCACTATTAATTATATAATCTTCAGTAATAAATCTAGCTAAATCATAAAATTCATTTAAATTCGTATCAACCTCAACATTAAAACTATCTAAAGTATAAACTTTCTCCCCTTTTACAATCTCCAAATGATAACTTAAATCAACATCTACTTTGTCATCAAAAAAAGAACTATCAGTTTTAATCTCACCAGAACGTATCTCATAATCAAAATAATAAAAATCTTTAATGCACAATCCCAAGTTATACTTAATATACTTATTTAATTCTTCACCTAAATATTCTTTATCTTCAATTAAACTAATATTATTTTTATAAAAATAAGGAATCTTATCAGAATAATAACCCCCATGTTCACCCAAATAAATTAAACCCTTTAAAGTAGTCTCTTCTAAACAACTCTCAACATAATCTTTAACATTCTCAGCCTCTAAAGAACTAGTTAAAAAACCACCCCCAGATACTGAATAATATCTGATATAATAAACCATCCCAATAATTAATAAAATAACCAATCCTGTAATCACAAAAATGGTTACCTGCCCCCTTTTAAACATAAATTAAATCAACAAATAAACTTAATAAATATTCTTCTAAGCAGAGACTTCATCTCTATAATATTCTATTTTCAATTTTTCTTTAGCTTCCTTTTCAATTTGTCTAACTCTTTCCCTTGTAAGACTCATCAAATTACCTATTTTTTCAAGAGTAAATCCATCAAATAATCTCTTTCTCATTACATACTCTTCTCTAGCAGATAAAGTTGCCAATCTTCTTAAAAGAATATAATTATCTTCAACACCAATAAACAATTCTTCTACTGATCTCTGTCCTACAACTTGCGGTAACCTATTACCTACATCAAATATATTCTCATCAACCTTCCAATCTAAAGAAATATGCCTTTGAGTATTCGTTTCTATTGCCACTACTGCAGACCTAATTCCTACCTCACATTCCAATGCAATCCCTTGAGCCTCTTCAAATGTCAATTCCTTTGATCCCTTTTTATACATTAATTGCGCTAATTTCTCTATTCTCTCACCCAAAACAAACACATGAATCGGAATCCTTACTATTTTATTATTCGGAATATGTCTTTGAATCCCCTGCCTTATCCAATAACTAGCATATGTTGAAAATCTAAACCCTCTCTCTCGATCATAACCAAAAATAGCCCTTCTCAAAGATAATATTCCCTCTTGGCACAAATCCTCATATTCAACATCACAATTAACAGCATAAAAACCAGCAAAAGGATATATAAGCAATCGATTCAACAAAATTAATTCATTCACTATTCCCAAAAAACGATTATTCTCTCTTGAAAGATCCTCTCCAAATTCTTCTCTATATCTTTCTTTTAGAAAATCCAAAATACTAGGATATTTAGCTAATTTTGAACGTCGTACTCCATTCAATCTGTTATTAGTTAAATCAGATATTCTTTCATAACTCTTATCTAATCTTTCAAACAATATTGAATTCTTATAATTATAATCCTTCATAACTTATTCAAATAAGGAAAGAAATATTAAGCTTTTGCAAAAGGCAATCTTTAAATACAAGTAAATACACGTACTTGCATGGGAACAAAAACAATTACAATAACTAATGAAGCTTATGAAAAATTAGTAATAAATAAAGAAACCAATGAAAGCTTTAGTGACGTAATTAATAAAATAACTGGAAAACATTCTATATTCGATTTAATTGGAATTCTTTCTAAAGCTAAAGCAGATGAATTAGAAAAATGTGTCCTAGAAAATAGAAAAAAAATGAGGAAAGATTTTGATAAGAGATCTCTAAACTTCAAATGATCCTAGATACTTGTTTTTTGATTGATTTAATGAGAAATAATCAATCAGCAGTAAAAAAATTAGAAGAATTAAATAAAAAAAATGAAACATTTCTAATAACTTCCATTAGTATATTTGAATTGTATAAAGGGCTATTTAGATGTAATAGTCATAAAACTGAAAGAAATAAAATTATTAGTCTTCTATCCAATCAATTAATAATCTCTTTTGATGAAAAATCTGCAGAAAAAGCAGGAGAGATAGAAGGTTATTTAAACGAACAAGAAATAGATATCCCAGATTCTATGATAGCTGGTATTTGTTTAGTTAAAAATGAAAAATTATTAACAAAAAATATTAAACATTTTTTTAAAATAAAAGATTTAAAAATTGAAGAATATTAATTATTTAATAAAAACACCAATCATATAAATTTTATTATAAAATAAAAATTATTAAAGTTCTACACTCAATCTATCCATTCTATTCCCAAATAAATCCTCACAACCAATTACATAATAATCACTTCCAGTATAATCAACTGAATGGTAATCAAATCCAGTATTAGTAAATTCAACAGGATTTAAATAACTCTCATTCAAATCATAACTACACCTAGAATCTTCACTAGTCTCAACAACTAATTTATAACCCTCTAAATACACCCTTTCAATTAAAGGTTTTTCTCTATCTACATAAACCTCAACACTTAATTCTTTTTGATCAAGATTACCAACAAAATCCTCACATTTAATTCCAAAATTATACATTCCCTCTAACAAGCCAGGACCAAATGGCTGGTTACTCTCACTTAAATTAGTATTAACAAAAGCAACCCAACCAATATCATTTAAATTGTATTTACATATTGATTTACCAGTATCACCACCACCAAAAGTACTTACTTTCAAAGTAAAATTATCACCATATATCTTTTCACCACAACTTAAACCATCTCCTTGAAAACAATCTACTGATCCTATAGTTAAATTCTCTGTTCCGTAAACAACATAAGAATTAAATCCACCAAAATCAATACCATTTGGCCAATCTTGTGTATTATTATTTCCCTCCCTATCTGAACATTTAATATAATAATCATTCTGTCCCAATTGAACATCTTTTAAAATTCCATTACATTCTGTAGCATGAACCAATCCACCAGAGCCGCAAGATAAATAATTATCCATCTGATCAAAAGGAACTTGAGGAAATTTACTCCACCTACATCCACCCTGATTGCCTAATAAAGTCTCTTCATTAACATAAACAGTAATTTCTGTATCAATATCACCAAATTTAACATAATTCTGTCCTGGCTCTGGACTAAATCCAGTAACAGTTGGAGGAGTCATATCTGGTTGATTAGCAACCTTAAAATTAATTGTGAATGATCTATCATTAGTATTTGCATTAGGACTTGCATCCTGACATCTTACATAATAATTAAATTCCTGACCCTGTTTTAAAGCATCATAATACAAAGTATGTTCAATACTTAATTGATCTCCCTCTAAAAATCCAGAATCCATAGTATCATAAGTAGCACTTTGTAAATCACTTAATTTACATCTCGCTATATCATCTAATCCAGAAGCAGAATCTTTTGTTTTCAAAACAATTTTTAATGAATTATTTACATCATCTATAAAACCATTTAATTGTAAATTTTCTGAATTGCTTGAATAATCACATCCACCTACTGAATCAGGAGCTGCTTTATTACATTCATAACTTACTTCTTTTACCTCCAAAACTGGAGAATTAACATCACTACTTAAAACTTCAACACAAGCTGGTCCATTAACAGTCTGGAAAAATTCACAACTCTTTCCTAAAGATACACATAATTGTGGAGTACATTCATATCCTGGTTTTTCAACCATTAAATCTTCTATATTTGCTAAAGAAGATTCTAAATCAGTATCTTGCAATCCTTGTAATGAATCAAATAATTCTTTACTACCATATAAATTAGTTACAAAAGGATCTGGCAATAATCCCATCTCACTTTGTTTAGTGTGACATTTATAACAATCTGCTCCACCTTGTGGAACTTCCCAATTAGAACATTGGAATTCAACATCTCTTTTTTCTTCATCTGTACATCTAGCCAATACTGCTGCAAAAATAACTAATAGAGTCATTAAAGCCACACCTAAACCTAAACCTATGGGACCTAATGCAGAAAACCCCCCAGACAAACCACCTAAAATTGCTCCCCATCCCCCAACTGTACCTTTTACAATTACAGTTGCAACTGTAAAACCCATAATACCACCAAGAATAGCCCCTTCTATAGCAGCCGCTCCAGCAATAGAACCTAGAATAACTGCTGCAATCTCTTCATGCCTATGAGTTGAATCAGGATAAGTGCTAAAATCAGTTAGACCTAATAAGTCTAAACCTGCGCCTGCAATTGAATAATCCTCAAAATTAATATTTTCTTCATATAAAAAATCTTGCACATCTTCTAAATTATTACCACTATTTCCAAAATCTTTATCATTTCTTTCATCTATCCAACCCTTCCAAGCATCATAATCATCCCCATTACACTCATAATTAATATAAGTTCCATCACCACAATTTCTCTCAAAACCAAGATTACTAAATTCTTGAGCCAAATTATATTTAGCACCACAATCACCATAAGCATTACACAAAGAATTCATTCCTTTTTTAGTTTCAAAATCATAAACCTCACAACCCTTAGAACAACGCCATTCAGTACCAACACACTCTTCTTCCCAAAATGCTACACCAGTCATACTGATAGTCCCAACAGAACAAGTATCTTCAGACTCCCCTTCATCATCAGAAGAAACAGAAACAGTTCCAGGAGCAACTAAAGGAACACAATAACCACTTTCTACAGCAGTTGGAGAAGTAGTATCAAAATTCTCACTCATAATATATTCTTTATTAGAAGTAACATCAACCAAAACAGTAGAATATTTTCCAGGAGGTAAATCACTAAAAGTAGTAGTATATTCTACATAAGTATCATGATCAGTAGAAGTCATAGAACTAACTGAAATTGATTTAACAACATTATCTCCATCTTTAATATAAATCTGATCATCAGTAACAGATTCATCTAAATATTTACCACCAGAAATTAATAATTCTTTAGAAAAAGAATCATAACCAAAACTAACTTCAAAAGTAGAAGCAACAGTTTCTTCTTCAGAACCACCCAACCAAACACACATCTTAGAAGGATCTTCACAATCTAATTTAGTTTCAGCATCAGAACAACCCTCCCATAAATTCTCAACACATGAACCAAGAGACATTGAAGTAGTAGGTGAAAATTTCAACTCGCCATACATACAAATTCTAGATCTATCGCTAGAACATTGTTCAACCATTTCTTGACCTTTTAAACAATAATGCCTATAGTGTGTTGAACCAGGTAAATCTAAAGTTGGACCAACAGCAGCCTGATATTCACACCAAGATTCACCATGCTTACGAGTAATAACATCAACTAAATCACCATCACCATTCTCATCAACAATAAGACTATCCCAAACATTTACACAGTCCCACGAAATACAACTATCTCCTCTCAAATCAGCATCAGGATCACCACAACCAGAAGTACTTCCAGATTCTCCAGTAGAATCACAATCAGCAGAAACATCTTCTAAATTACCACATGAATCATACCAATAAACATCTTCATTATTCGGGCCACCACAATCTTGATACGCATGAGAAGTACAAAACTTACTACATTTTTCAACCTGACTGCACATTAAATTAGAAAAAATCTCACCCTCACAATTCTCTAAAGCTCCAAAAATACAACTATCTTCACTAACACAACAACCAGTATCCATCTTCTCACAAACATTTACACATTCACTTTCTAATAATATATCACTTCTAATCTCACCATTATTAAAAGCACATTCTTCCTCGCCTAATAAAGCACATTGAGTATCCATAACACAACACTTTGGAACACAAACATCAAAATTACTACAATAGGTAGCATCATAAAATTCAGAAGAATCAATTAATGAACAAGCAACCTGAGAAGAACCATCATAACAACCATCTGGAGTAACACAACAACCACTTGAAACACAAGCATTAATAGCACTACAACTACCAAACCCAACAAAACCCTCAGAACAATCTTCCTGACTTATCCCTGTAACACAAGTCTCTCCATTCTTTGCAGCACCACAACAACTGTCCTCAGTAGAAATCTCTTCAGTTTGAGCAAATACATTACTAATAAAGAAAGACATAGTAACAACCAAAATAATTTGAAACACTGCTTTACTTCTTAAAAAATTAACCATTACTTCCACCCTCTATTGCAAACTGAAAAATATAAGGATTATTTAATACATGAATAATATACATCCTATCAGGATAAGGATTCCTCTTCTCAATATTATACCTTGAAGAATGTAAAAGAGTATAACCTAAAGTTTCAAAATCACCAGCCACTGCCTCAGAACTCAAAATATCATTAGCTACATTAATCATATCCCCTAAAGGAACATCAACTTCTCTAACAAAAATATCTCTATCAACAACAAGACTTTTAGACATTAAGACAACAGGATAAAAAACCTCAACAAAAACATTATCATATTCAATTTGAACAGAAACATTCATCTCACCAGTTTCAAACTCAAAATCACCTTGATTCCTTAAATCAGAAAAATCTAAACACCGAGTAATAGAATCCCCTAGAACCTCTTGCAATCGTAAACTAACACCTTCTTTTCTTAAAATAGAATTAACACAATTTTTATCTGGATCAATTTTTTTGCATAAATAAGCAATCTTATCTCCATAATAATAAAAATAATCTACAGAATCAAAATAACCACCTTGCTCACCCAAAACCTTAATCTTTTCACCAACCTTTTCATCAATACATCTATCTATTCTCTTTTCAACCTCACCCATTTGCAATTCCAAAGTTCGTTTAGAAATACCCTCCTCACCTTCAGGATTCAACAATAAATCCCTTCCAAATAAAGCCAAAACAATTATTACCATAATGACTATTCCTATTATTATAAATATTGTTACCTGCCCCTTTTTTTCCATAATAATTATAACAACTAAACTTTCTTTATAAATATTTTTAAAAGAATTTTCAAAATTTACTACAAAAAATTATAATATTTATAATGAGTAAACTACTTATTCTTAAAATGACAGACTTCTAACTTCATAGAAAACACTTCATGATTTGATTGAGTAGGAACTTCTTTCTCTATTGATACTATATAAACCAACAAAAAAAAATTAAGAACTCATGAAAAAGACCTCAATAAGATTAGAGATAATACCACACACAATTAACATATTAAATTAAGACATAATATAAACTATATAGCTACAAACATAATTTAAATGAAATCAAAAAAACAATATTATTTAGAAAATCTTGTTTTAAATTAATTTCTAGTTATATTAAAAAGAAAATTATATAAAACAGTAACACATAAATAAATTTAATGAAAATAATTGATATTAAAAAAAAAATCACCCCACTTCTACAAAAGAATGATGTTATAGAAGCAGGGATATTTGGTTCTTTTGCTAGAAAAGAAAACAAAAAAGATAGTGATATAGACCTAATTATAAAATTTAAAGGTAAAAAATCATTATTAGATCTTGCAAGTTTAGAATTAAAACTAGAAAAAAAGTTAAAAAAAAAAGTAGACATAGTAACATACAAATCAATAAATCTTCTGCTTAAAAAAAGAATATTAAACGAAGAAATTAAAATTATAAAAGATGGAAAAAGACAATAAAATATTTCTTAAATATATATTAGATAGCATAGAAAAAATTGAAGAATTCTCAGAAGATATTGAAAAAACCCAGTTCATGAATTCAATCAAAACACAAGATGCAATTATAAGAAGAATAGAAATAATTGGCGAAGCAACAAAAAATCTTAGTGAAGAATTTAGAGAAAAGCATAATTATATCCCTTGGAAAGAAATAACTAAAATGAGAGATAAACTCATTCATAACTATTTCGGAATAGATCTAGAAATTACATGGAATACAATAAAAGAAGATATTCCAAACCTTAAAAAAGAGATTAAGAAATTCATATAAACTAAAAAGTAATTTTATGCTATCAAGTGCAGTATAGCACTCCGGAAAGTATCATAAATCAACTGATAGCTTATTCTAAAAAAGTTGGTAAGAAAAAAAATCAAATAAGCTTATATAAAACCAGACAGTACCCAAAAAATTTAAATAGTAATTACCCCTAATAAAACTATGCTAAAACAAATAGAGAATGCCCACCAAACAGAAAGCTGCCAAAAAGTATTACATTGGTTCTTTTGTTTTCCAAATGATGAAAAAGGACTAACAGAACTAGCAAAAGAATTAAAGATTTCAAAAACAACTGCCAACAAAACCGTTTCAAAACTAGTCAAAAAAGAACTATTAAAAAAACAAGTAATAAGTAATTTATGGAGAATAAAAGCAAATAACAATACATATTTCATAAAACAAAAAATAAGCTATAACCTAAACTTAATCTATAACACAAATCTAATAGAAGAAATTTATAAAAAAATACCAAATGCCCAAGCAATTATTCTATTTGGAAGCTATAGAAAAGGAAGTGACACAGAAAAAAGTGATATAGATATAGCTGTAGAAATAATCGATAATAAAAATTTAGAAATTAAAGAATTAGGCAAAATACCTAGATTAGATTTTAGAAAAAATATACCAATAAACTTATATATATTCTCAAGAAATAAAATAAACCTAAATCTCTTTGCCAATATTGCAAATGGAATTATTTTAGATGGATTTTTGGAGGTGAAATTATAATACCTGATAAAAAGAAAGCAATAGATATAATAGAATCAGCTGAAAGAGACATGAAATTCACACTAACCCTAGAAACCACTGAAGAATCAAGTTCCACAATAATAAGAAATATATATGAATGTTTCAGAATGCTAGGAGAAGCCTCTTTAATTTATAAAGGAATAAAATCAGAAGACCATATTACATCAATTAATGAAATAATAAATATAAAAGATATAAATACCCCTCGTCCAATTCATATCCTAGATAATCTCAGAAGATTAAGGCATAATATAAATTACTATGGTTATAAACCAAATTTAAACGAAACAAAAGAAACAGTCTTATTTGCAAAGTCTTGCTTCAAAATAATTTGTAATGACATTAAAAAGAAAATTATATAAACTAAAAGTAACTTTATACAATTAAACAAAGCAAGTGCAGTATAGCACTCCAGAAAGTATCATGGATCAACTAATACAAGAAAGATTAAAAAAGCTAGAAGAAATAAAAAAATTAAAAATTAATCCATATCCCTATAAATTCGATAAAACAACCGACATTCAAAATATAATCAACTCATATTCTAAATTTAAAGCAGAAGAAAAATCAAAGGATATATTCTCAATAGCAGGCAGAATAATTTTAGAAAGGTCAATGGGTAAAGCAGCATTCTTAAACATACAAGATCAAACAAATTCCATACAATTATATCTAAACCAACAAGAAACAAAAAATTATAGTCTAATAAAACACCTAGATTTAGGAGATATTATTGGCATAAAAGGCTATCCATTCAAAACAAAAAAAGGAGAATTAACATTATTCGTAAAAGAATTAACCATTCTAACTAAATCATTAAGACCCTTACCAGAAAAATTTCATGGATTAAAAGACATAGAACTAATATATAGACACAGATATCTCGACTTAATTACAAACCCAGAATCAAAAAATAAATTTCTAATAAGAACAAAAATAGTCCAAGCGTTTAGAGAGTTCTTAAATTCCAAAGGTTTCATAGAAGTAGAAACCCCAACCCTACAACCACTATATGGCGGAGCAAATGCAAAACCATTTAAAACATATTACAATGCCTTAAAAAAAGATTTCTATCTAAGAATTTCAAACGAATTATATCTAAAAAGATTGCTCATAGGCGGTTTTGAAAAAGTCTATGAATTTGTTAAAGACTTCAGAAATGAAGATATTGACACAACCCATATCCCAGAATTTACACAAATAGAATTCTACGAAGCATACAAAGACTATAATCACGCAATGGAAATGTACGAACAATTAATAGAATTCACAGCGAAAAAAGTCCTAGGAACAACAGAAATAATCTACCAAAACAATAAAATCTCACTAAAAACACCATGGAAAAGGCTATCCATGACAGAAGCTATAAAAAAATATGCTAAATTCGATATAAAAAACAAAACAAAAAAACAACTAATAGAATTTATAGAAAAAAATAACATAGAATACAAAAAAAATTCAACCGAAGGTTTACTAATAAAAACAATCTTTGAAGAAACCTGCGAAAAACATCTTATTCAGCCAACGTTTATAATAGATCATCCTATTGAAACAACCCCTTTGTGTAAACCAAAAGAATCCAATCCTAAATTTGTTGAAAGATTTGAACCATATATTGCATGCATAGAAATAGGTAATGCATACTCAGAACTAAATGATCCAATTCTACAAAGAAAATTATTCGAAGAACAAGAAACCAGAGGTCACGCTGGAGAAGAAGAAATCCATCCCCTAGATGAAGAATTTTTAGAAGCCCTAGAAATAGGAATGCCACCAGCTGCAGGTGTAGGAATCGGCCTAGATAGAGTAGTAATGCTCTTCACTAATTCACAATCAATCAGAGATGTAATATTATTCCCTCCAATGAAACCTAAAGAATAAAATTTTTAATTTCCTTATATACATTAGAAAAATCAGGAACATTTGCAACATAATTTTTCAACTCATGAGTCCACAAACCTTCAACATTCTTAATCTTTAATAAAAAAAATTTTGAATTATATTCTTTATTATAAAATCTTAGTTTTTTATCTATTAAATCAACATCAAATTTTATCTTTTTTTTCAACAAAAAATAAAAGTCAAAAACATCTCTTGCCTTATTTCTTGTCATTATAGCTCTAACCTTCTCAGCCATAATTTCTCTTTCATCCATTACTAAAAGAGTATATGGTCTTAAATCAGAATAAACAGGCGTAATTTCAATTACTTTTGGAACAAATAAAACCTTTTCCATCAAACTAATATCCAAATTAAGAGTACACAAACTAACTAAACTATTTTCATATAACGGTCCTTTTATTTTTAAAACAAAACTCTGTTCAGAAGAACTAGTAAAAGTAGTCTCATAACCAAAATTAGTTAAATCTTCAACAATCTTAGAAATTAAATTAAATCCTTTAACTTGTGTAAAATCCAAATCAATACTAAACCTATTTAACCCATAAACTTTTTGCAGCGCAGTTCCCCCTTTAAAAACCAATTCATCAGAAGAATGCTGTGATAAAAATATAAGAAATAAATGTTGCAAATAATCCTTTTCTACTTGGCCTAAATTAAAACCAATAACTGAACAATATTTATTTAATTCACTTTTGATTATCATTCCAGCACCTCATTAATATTTAACTTCCATTTAATTAAATTGTTTTTACTTCTTTTCAAATAAGGATTCAAAAGATCATATCGATTATTAATTTTTATCTTCTTAAAAATATCAACACCTATTAATTCCAATAAATAACCAAGTCTTTTTAATAAAACTATAGAATCCATCATTAAAGCATATTGTAATAATCTATCCAAATCAAAACTTTTATTCTTCAAAACACCATAAGTTTCAGACAGAGGACAATATTTAAGCAAATACAAAGAATCAACTATTGCCTTTTCAATTTCAGCAACAAATAAATAATTTTTTTTATAAATTATTTTTTTATAACCAAAAATTCTTTTAAAAATAATAAAATCAATAGTCATTCCATTAAATTTTATACTTTTTTTAAATTTAAGAGAAACAACATAGATATGTCTTGGAATTTGTGTAGATAAACCATAAAGAGAGTATGCACTAATAAAAGAAATATAACATGGAAAAACTAAATTAGAAGCGATTTCATAAGGGTCTTGAGATAATGTATATTTATTTTTTTCTATCTCAAATACAATATTCTTTTTTTTTAATCTATGGATATACAAACTGCTATAATTTTTATTTTTATTAATAATTCTAGATATATCATTTAATGAAAAAACTGAAGCTTTCATAGATTCAATCTTTTTCAAAAAATCAAGTACTTGCATAAAGGTATATTATACTCTGACTACTTAAACTTTTTTATTTAATAAAATTATCAAATAAGCTAACTATAAAGAAATAAAAAGTTAAAAATAACTAATAAACTTGATATAATTATCATAAATGATAATTATAAACAAATATAAAACAATTTACTAAAAAAGTGTTTTAGCATCTTCCAAAGTTATCAAAGTTTTAATCCCTATCAACCCTCGGAGCTAAAATAAAAGTCATACTCATTTTATCTACTACCCTATATTCCACCTTTAAAGGATAATCTTGGGCAAATTGTAAACTAACAGCCCCGCTCAATTTACTCCCCCTAATTATCTTCTTCAAATATTCAATACTATACTTAGCCCTAATATCTCCATCTATAGAATTAACAATATCAGTCTCATTATCAGATTTAATCTCAATCCTCCCCTGACTTAAATTACCCTCCCCCCTAACAACAAAAGTTCCACCCTCAACACCTAAACTCAAACTTTCAGCAATCACTTCCATATCCTCGATCGTCTCATTAAATAAACCTGACGAAGTTTCAATCTTAACAGCAAAACTTAAATTCGGTATTTTTTGTTCACTATCATCAATATCTATCAAAGACAAACTAAATCTCCTAAAAGTATCCCCCTGCAACAACACATTCAATCTATTCTTTTCTTCATCTAATTCCAAAGTTAAACTATCTGTTGGTTTTACTCTCCTCAATACCTGCCTAAAATGATCTAAATTTATTCCCAAAACAGTATCTTTTTCCAATTCATAGACAACAAAAGCACTGCTTAATAATTTATAAATAACCATAGCAACATTAGCAGGATCCATAGCAATTAATTCTAAACCTGTGCTAGTAACCCTTAAATTAACATCATTAACCAATTCTGAAATAATAGAAATACCCTCTTTTAAATATTTAGACTCAACCAATGTTAATTTCATAATAATTCATCCTAAAAATTTCCTTTTAAAGTTTTCTCTATTTTAAACCACCCATCCAATCAGGTAAAAAAGGCTGTAAAACCGGTAAATATAATGGAGAAGTAACAACCAAAGTAGATACCAAAATAGTATGTGTCCAATGCTCAGCCATACTTCCACTTAATCCCCCTTTAAATGCCCCACCCTTAATTACTGCAGACATAGCATGCATCTTTATATTTAAAACTAAACCAACTAATACCCTAAAAACCCAAAGATTAGTCATCCACAAAGGCAATCCCCAATTCATTACACCAGCTAAATCAAAAAAAGTCTCAGTATTTAATACAATAAACAAACAAACCATCATAATAATTATAGAATGTAAACCATGACCTAACCAATGACTCCCTCTAAAACTCTCATCTCTATGTATCAGAATTAATTCATATAATCCCAAGATTATACCCAACCCTACTACTGGAAAAATTATTAATGCTTCTTCAGCCATCATTCATCTCCTTTCATCTCTTAGGATTAAAAATACATTTCATTTATAAAAGTTATTAATTTCTCCCAAATCTCATTAAAGATAGATAATTGTTAAGCCACAAACCTTTTAATCAACTTTATTAATTGCTAAAGTTTAATTAATTTATGAATAAGAAAGGTAGTTTTGGAATATTTATTACTATTACTACAGTTGTTTGTTTCTTTATTGGTTATGTTAT
>Ga0209542_10005629_pt1 | contig 24881 bp, 31 predicted proteins | sample RifCSPhighO2_01_FD_184028 | JGI IMG/M metagenome (GOLD analysis project Ga0209542, IMG submission 184028) | Soil microbial communities from Rifle, Colorado - Rifle CSP2_plank highO2_0.1 (SPAdes) (version 2) | ecosystem: Environmental > Terrestrial > Deep subsurface > Rock core/Sediment ...
AGAAATACCCTTGGCCCCATATTTTTCCTTGTCAAAATATGATGTTTGCTGCTTCGCTCTTTCTTTTAATTCTCTTACAATTACAGCTCTACTATCTTCTGGTTTTGCATTCATATCACTTTTAACAATTTGCTTCAAACCTTCGACTCTTTTCTCACTTATCTTTCTCGTCCTAAAAGATATTTATAAAAAGGAATTATTTTTATCTTGCCAATATTATCTTCCTTATCATAAGTTAGAATTATGCCCTTTTTCAGCTTAAATTTATTAATGAATAAATTAAGGGGTTTTGTCTCGATATTTGAAACTTTTATCTCAATTGGAATTATTTCTTTATCTTTCAAGATGATATCCACTTCATTTTTATAAGCGTCCCTCCAGAAAAATTCCGCATTAAGCTCATTTACAACAAATGTCTCAAAAACACTCCCAAAAATTTCTCTGTTCTCAATTTCTTCTGGAAAAAGAATAGCTGGATAATATTTCTTTAATCTAGTCTGGGTTTTTCTTACATTTCTTGAAAAATTGTACAATTTCCTTATCAAAAAAGATTTCTCAAGATAATCTAGATAAGTTGAAACAGTCTGCCTGGAGATATTAAGTTCTTTTGCAATTTTGTCCATCTGAATCATTTGTCCCGGATCTTTTGCAATTATATTAAACATCTGAGATAAGATTTCTGGATTTTCAATTGGTACAATTTGCGGGATATCTCTATAGATTATTTTTTCAACAACATTTTCCCTAATGTATTTTCTTATAACCTCTTCATTTTCATTTATAATTTCAGGAAACCCATTACAGTATAAAAAATTTCTAAATTCAGAAAGAATTTCTTTTTTGTATAAAACCAAATTATCAAATTTTCCCCCTTTAAATTCTAAAAATTCCTTAAAACACAAATTTTTTATATGAAATTCAAACATTCTTCCAGCAAGACTTTCTCTTGTTCCTTTCCTTATAAAAAGAGATTCAGAGCCAGAAATTATAAATTTAAAATTTTTATTTTCATCATAAATCCTTTTTAATTGCTCTTCCCATCCCGGGATTTTCTGTATCTCATCAAACAAGAATAAAAGCGGTTCATTGCCATTTCTCTTCATTAATTCGAGATAAGAATCAATAACTTCTTTTAATTTTACATCTCTAAAGTCATCAAAGGAAAAATAGGTTATGTTTTCTTTCCCATAATCTGCTATTAAGTCTTTTACTATCTTAAGCAAAATCGTTGTCTTTCCTGTTCTTCTTAATCCAATTAGGGAAATAATCTGTCTACTTTTCATAAATCTTTTAATTTCTTCGTAAACTCTCCTTGGTTTGTAATCTAAAACGAAGTCTCCTTTCCACCAAGGATTGCTTCTTTCTAATGCATCGAATAGCTGTTTATTATCCATATTGTTTGTTAGTTTTAGTTAACATATTTTAGTAGTTTATGTTAAATAGAGTATTTAAACTTTTCTCTATTCTTTATCCTACTCACTCTTCCTCTTACTTAAATTAAAAATACTCTAAAAACCATTTTTTTGAAACACTCAATACTCAAAATAAATACTTAGAAAAAATTACTTAGCCTCAAACTGATACTTATATTTCTCTTTTTCCTTATTCAAATCCAAATTCTTAGAAATACCCTTGGCCCCATATTTTTCCTTGTCAAAATATGATGTTTGCTGCTTCGCTCTTTCTTTTAATTCTCTTACAATTACAGCTCTACTATCTTCTGGTTTTGCATTCATATCACTTTTAACAGTTTGCTTCAAACCTTCGACTCTTTTCTCACTTGCCTTTCTCATTTCAGGAGTCATTTCCCTTTTTTCTCTTCTTTTTTCTCTTCTGGCTTTTCTTCTTGAAATTCCAAATCCAGATTTAGCATTTCTTTAAATTTATCTTTATAAATCATAATAAATTTTTCTGCTTCTTTTTGGGCTTTTATTATTATTTTATTTTCTTTTAACTCAAAGGAAACTTGCGAACCATAAAAATAATCTCTTAAAGCTGCAGCTTTTTCTTCTATTTTTTCGAGTTTATTAATAATTTTAAATTTATAAATTATATTTTTTCCAGCCATTGGATTATTTAAATCAATTATTACTCTTCCTCCTGAAACTGATATTATTTTAGCAATAGAATTATCCAAAGCAAGCATCATTCCCGGCTGTGGGTTAATATTTCTTGATAAAAATGCTTTTAGAGGATATGTCTTGATAAGAGAAGAATCTCTTGCTCCAAATGCTTCTTCTGGCTTTAATTCAATTTCATAATCTTTTCCTGTTTCTTTACCTTCAAATGATTTATCTAAACCAGATACAACCATCCCTTGCCCTATACAAATAATATTTGGCTTGACTTTTTCTAGACCAAGCTTCTTAGCTTCTTCAAGAATATTAGTATCAAAAATTTCTCCGCCTTTTGCTCTTGCTATAAATTCAAATGATATAAAATCGTTTTTCTGTATTGCCATCTTTTTATCTTGGTAAGATAGTTTAAAAATCTTCGGATTTTTGAACTCCTAAGATATAGATTTTAGAAATTCGAGATGTGCTTTTGTCTGGGGATTTTTCACAAAGGCATCTATTCCACCTAACTGTGTATAAGCTAAAATTCCTAGAGTTCCTAATCTTTCTGGAGACCTGCCCAGTCGGCTAATTGCAGACCTAAGCGAATAAAAATCATTATATGCTTCAAAAACTTTTAATTGCAATTCATATGGAGAAAAGTTTACGGGAAGAATAACAACATTTTGCCCATCATATAAATAATTTTTATTAGAGATAATTCTTTTTTCTGATTCTAATTGAGTATATATAGGAGTTCCTCTAAACGGTGTTGGAACAAAAAACTGAACAGAATCTACGCTTCTTTTTGCCCACTCAATTGTTTCCCTAAATGTCTCTGGAGTTTCTGGGTCTAACCCCATAATTAACATGGCATGCTGCCAGAATCCGTAATCTTTGAAAACTCTTGCAGCTTCTTTATTTTTCTTTGCAGTTGCATGTTTATTTACATATTTTAAAACTGCGTCACTTCCTGATTCATACCCGATACATAATGTTGATACTCCTGCTTTTCTCATTGCTTCTAATAATTTAGGTTTGGATGCTGCATTTATGTCAACTTGGGCAATAAAGTTAATGCCATAATTTCTTTCTGCTATAGCCTCAAACAATTCTCTTGATTTTATGGGATTTCCAGCAGAGTTGTCTCCATTAATAAAGATGCTTTTTATTCCCAAAGCCTTCAGCATTTCTATCTCTTTTAGAACTCTCTCTGTAGGAAAATGTCTTATAGTTCCTCCAAAAGTCTTGGTAACTAGACAAAAAGTGCAATCATGAGGGCATCCTCTTTCATTTGAAACAGTCCCAACTTTCATTCCTGCTTTGGTAAGTTCATCATAATAAGGAAGAGGAAGTTCTCCTAATTCTTTTGGGGTTAAAAATCTTCTTGGAGGATTTATTATAATTTCGCTGCCTTTTTTATATGCAATTCCTGGAATGCCTGTTAAATCCCTGTCTTTAGTATATCTTTCTGCTACTTCTAGGGCGGTGGCTTCGCCTTCATTAATTACAACAAAGTCAAAATGATTTAGAGCATTTTCTATATTATAAGAGTAAAACAATCCTCCTGCTCCTCTTATTCCATTGGGATTTCTTTGTCTATGGATATCTGCCACTTCATTTGTTTGTTGAGCAGTTCTATCTAATGCAGATGCTAAAAACAGATCTGCATTACTAATAAGAAAATTGTCTCTCTCTGTCAACTTCCCTTCACTATATAAGCTAGCAACCTGATGAACATTTACCCAGCCGTTCTGCATTAAAATTGCTGCTAGTCCTGGAATTGCCCTTGGTGGTGCTCTGAGCCCTCTTCTGCTATAGATATCAGAAACTAACGGGTGGTTAATTAAACCAAACTCTGTTGCTGGAAGTTCTATCAATGCCACAAGACCTTTTCTTGATAAGTTCATAATACGAATATAATAAATCTTATTTAAAAATAATAGCATATTAGAATATAATAATATGCTAGATAATTTTCAGTTAGATTTAAAAACTAGTTTTTGATTTAAATGATATGGCTCAACTAATTAATGCTCATGGAATAAAACCGGGAAATGCATTTATTTTTGAAAATGCGCCTGTTATTGCAAGATCAATAGATATTAGCAAGACAGGAAAGCATGGTGCATCAAAATGCAGAATAGAAGCTGATGGGATATTAGACGGCAAAAAAAGAGTTGTAACAGTTCCAGGACATGAGCGCTTTGAAATCCCTGAAATAGATAAAAGAAGGGGACAAGTAATGGCTGTGACAGGAGATATAGCCAGTATAATGGATTTAGAAAGTTTTGAAACATTAGATATTTCAATCGGTGAAGAGATGAAGTCAGATGTTAAAGAAGGAAGCCAGGTAGAATATTGGATATTAATGGGGCAAAAAATAATTAAAAGAAGTACAGGCGGGTAAAAGTATATTTAAAAATTTCCAGCTGATTAAAAAATAATTTATCATGGCAACAAAAATACCAGCGGCTCAAGAAAGAATGTTTAGAAATGTCTTTGTATGCAGAGACTGCTCAACAAAAGTAAGATCAGATCCTAGAAAGATTATAGAGAAAAAAACAAGATGCAGAAGGTGCGGCAAGAGGAATTTCAGGCCCGTGAGAAAGAAATAATTACAAAATGAGTTTTTTAGCATATGATATAGGATTTTTAGTATTATTTGTCCTAGTTCTTGCAATATTATTTTATGTAAAAAGAAAAAATTTCAAGTGGGAGGGCATCCTGCTGTTATACAGGACAAATATTGGTGTCAAATTTATAGATAAATTTGCAAAAAAATATAAAAGTATGATAAGCTGGATGAGATATATTATTGTTTCTATGGGCTTTTTATTAATGATAGCTATGACTTATTTTTTAATGCAGCTTTTATATATATTTATTAAATATCCTGCAACTGTGAGAGCAATTAAAGTTCCTCCATTGACCCCTTTAATCCCTTATCTGCCAAGCATATTCAAGCTAGATTTTCTTCCGCCATTTTATTTTACATACTGGATTATTGCCATTGCATCAATAGCAATATTTCATGAGGCTGCTCATGGTATATTAGCCAGATATTCTAATGTAAAAGTAAAATCTACCGGGTTTGGTTTTTTAGGCCCTTTCTTAGCAGCGTTTGTTGAGCCTGATGAAAAGCAAATGGAAAAGAAAGATAATTTTTCTCAAATGGCAATTTTATCTGCAGGAACTTTCGCCAATATTTTATTAACAGTGATTTTTTTCTTGATGTTAATTATATTTTTCATTTTAACTTTTTCTCAAGCAGGAGCAACGTTCTCTGATTATTCCTATTCTATTGTTAATACTTCAAGCATAACCTTAATTAATAATAATCATCTTATTGGAAACTTTTCTCAATTTTTAGACTTAAACAGCAGCATAACGAATATAACGGTGAATAATAAAACTTATTTTGCTTCTACTGCAGCTTTATCGGGTGCAAATAATAGCTCATTAATAAAAGTTTATGATAATGCTCCGGCATTTAATGCACAATTAAGAGGAATTATTGTTAAAATAAATAATGATAAGATAACTAATTATACTGATTTGGAAATTTTTAAAAAATATAAGCCTGGTGACAGTATCTTAATAGAAACATCAAATGCAACTTCAATAAGAATATATAATATTACTCTTGCCCAGAATCCTAGCAATAACAGCCAGCCTTATTTAGGAATTGTTTTAGAGGTCAGGCAGTCTCGCGGTGTACTTGGAAAATTAGTTAATTCTATCAGCTCTTTCAAGCAGCAAGGAGTTTATTATTCACCAAGATTTGACGGGGAATTAATTATATTTATATATAATCTTTTATGGTGGCTTGTTATAATTAATTTAAGTGTAGCATTAATTAATATGCTCCCATTAGGAATATTTGATGGAGGCAAGTTTTTTTATTTGACAATGTTCTCAATAACAAAATCAAAAAAATTTGCCCAGATAACTTTTAAATTAATTACTTATATTAATATTCTTATTTTTATCTTACTTATGGTTTTCTGGGCTTTTTCATTTATATAATTCCCGACGATAGATTTAATTGTTATTTTTTGCAATAATTTTAAATTTAAATTTTTTGCAAAGATATATAAAGAAAAGATTATTATATATTATAATAAAATTAATACAGAGGTGAATAAAATGGCAAAGAAAAAAGCAAAAAAGAAGAAAAGAAGATAAATCTTAAGTAGAATATTTATTTTTATTTTAAATATGCCGCGATTTTTTATTTAAGTTTTATATTTATTTTTCGATAAGTTTATATTTATAATTCTCTGGTATTTTTTATCAAAAAGTCCTTAAGTTTTGTTTTGGACTTTTAGATGTCTCAAGAACTGATATTCTTGATGACCCTCAGAAACCTGAAGTTTCTGAAGCTCGGAAATGGAAACCGAGCTAAAATAAACCATTTTCGACATGGTTAATAATAAATTAATTGAAAGCTTGAGGAAACAGCACTATTCTATAGTTGGAAGACATTCTGCAGTGCAGATTTGCAGATGGAATAAAAAATCATTATTAGATGAAGAATTTTGCTATAAGCAAAAGTTTTACGGCATCCAAAGTCATAAATGCTGTCAGATGTCTCCAGCGATAAATTTTTGCCAAAATCTCTGTTTGCATTGTTGGAGAGCTATTGAATTAACTTCAGGAGATAAATTCTCAGGAAAAATTGATAATCCAAAAGAGATAATAGAAAATTGTATAAAAGCTCAGAGAAAACAACTTTCTGGATTTAAGGGGAATTCAAAAGTAAATATGAAAAAATGGAAAGAGGCTCAGGAGCCTGAAAATTTTGCTATTTCATTAATCGGCGAACCGACTTTATATCCTAAACTAGGAGAGTTAATAAAAGAATTGAGAAGGCGCAGGAAAACATCATTTTTAGTTACTAATGGCTTGCTTCCTAAAGTTTTAAAGAAGCTAGAAAAAGAAAATGCTTTGCCTACTCAATTATACATCTCTTTAAATTATCCAAATGAGGAAGTTTTTAGAAAGCTTACACAAAATAAAGCAAAAAATTCTTGGAAGAAATTTAATGATTCTCTATCTTATATAAAAAAATTAAAAGGGAAAACAAGAAGAGTATTAAGAATGGCTTTAATTAGAGATTTAAATTTAGGATTTGAAGAAGAATATGCAGAATTAATAAAAAAAGCTGATGCTGATTTTATTGAATGCAAAGGCTATGTTAGTGTAGGTTTTGCAAGACAAAGACTAGGATATGAAAAAATGCCAACAATAGAGGAAATAAGAGAATTCTCTGGAAAATTATTAAAATTTCTCCCAGGATACAAGAAACTAGGAGAACATGAATATAGCAAGATTGTTCTGCTGGGGAAGGATAAGAAGAGTATGAAGATACAGAGAGAAAAGATTTGATCCCGAGGATTAACCTCCTACGAAATGTTAAGAATCTTAGGGGTTCCTTTTAATGTGCAAATATAAAAATAGTAGATTCTTATAATACACATGAAAGATTACTATTTTATTCAGGAAAATAGCCCAACAGATAAAATAAAAGCGCCGGTATTTTCCATTATAGTATTAGGATTATTCCTCTTTTTAGCTATTTTTTTCTATAACTTCTGGTATAACCTTATTCAAGCAACGCCTATTTTACTCAAAATAATAACTTATCTTAAGTATAATTTCCTAAACGTAACTCCTCTAGGCTTACTCTATGCACATTTTATAGGAGGGATATTCTTCATGCCTTCTGCTGATGAATTGGTATTTTACTATGGGTTGTTGAATAATAATCCTCTTCTTTTTTCATTTGCCGCTTCATTAACCGGATATATGCTAGCACAAATATTAAATTATTTTATTGGTTATAAAATAAGCAGTTTTATGCTGCATTTTATTTCAAAGAAAAAAGTTTACCAAACTAAGAGGTGGATAAATAAATATGGGGTTTATGGCATATTTGTTTTTAATATCATTCCGATTCTTCCCGCACCATTATTAATATTTGCACTTGGAGTAACTAAGTATAATTTTAAGAGACTATTTATAATAACCCTAATTGCCAAGATTCTGGAATATCTAATTTTAATCGCCACCTTTTTGTTGATTTCCGGATGATTTTTATACCCTATTATATTTAGAATATAATGAGAAAACCAGATGATATATTAAAAACTGAGCTATCTTTAGATAAAACAGTTAATTTAAAAAAATTAATAGGGAAGAGAGTTATTTCTAAAGGAGGGAAGATAATCGGGAGAATATTAGAAATAAGAATAAATCCAACAAATCTTGAGCTGGAAGGGATTCTTGTAGGGGGAAATCTTATTAGAAAATCAATGTACCTCGGAAGAAGTTACTTTTCGCATTTATCATCGGAAGCTGTAATTCTAAATATAGAAGTTTCTGTTTTAATTAAAGGCAAGAAGGTAATAGATTCTAAAGGAAAAATAATGGGAAGAGTTAAAGAAGTTTTAAGGAAGGGAACAAGGAATGATCTTAAGGGGGTATATGTTCGCTCATTGTTCAGCCGGAAATTTTTTATTACAGACTCTGAAATTGACTATGTAAATAAATCAGTAGTATTAAAACCAAATTATCATGCAACAAAAAAGTATTTCTGGCAAAGCGATAAATAATACAATAACCTCCGAAGACATATTGGGAAAAGATGTCATCGATACTGAAGGGGCTTTTATTGGAATTGCAGAAAAAGTATTTATTGATCCGAAATTTCTGGCTTTTGCTGGAATATCCATTGATAAGGGGCTTATCCGAAGCGGACTAACTATCGGAAAGAGTTATATTGATAGAATAGAAGATAATGCTATTTTTTTAAAAATAAAAGTTGCTTACGATATAAAAGGAAAGCTCGTTTTTGATAAAGATGGAAAAGAAGTCGGGACAGTTTCTTCTATAGACCTTTATGGAGAAAAAAACAAAATAAAAAACATTTATGTAAACCCTTATCATATTTTATTCTCATTCAAAGATAAAATAATAATCCCGGCAGATTGTATAAAAACCATTGGAGACAATGTTATATTGAATGTAACAATAGATAGTCTGCCTAGAAAAATATAACTCCTTCTTTAGTTAAAGCGGTAAACCTAACTCCAACTGGCAAGGATAATAAAGCAGAAATTAAAGCCATGTGCTCTCTTCCATCTCCTGATGCAATTGATAAAGCAACTTCTGTTCCATCAATCATACCATTAAGTTTTTTTGCAAGTTCTTGTTTCATCTCTATTATTGAAGCATTATTATCAAAGCGGACAAATTCATGAGCTTGATTTATGCTAAATTTTTCTGCAAACTCGCTTCCTACAAGAATTATCTTATCCCAGTTCTCTCTATTTATCAAGCCAGCGACTTGCGCCCAAGTTCCTTTTCCTGAAGATAATAATGCTACTAATTCCATTTTTTAAATAAAAGCTTTAAGTTTATAAGTATTTATGTGTTTAAGAACAAGATTTCAATTCTCTTATATCATCTTCTCTTCTTTGAGTAAGCCATACTATATTTTCATGGGTTGTATGAGCATAATAACCTACAATTTCTATCCATAAGGAACTGTATAAATCACAGCGTATATCTGGATCTTGCAAAAGACAGCTAAGATTTGCCCCTAAACCGCATGAATTTGCCAGATTCATTAGTTTAATTGCACTTTTAACATCTTTTAAAAACTCTTCATTGAAATAATAAGCTTCATCTACTTCTTTTTGGTTCAGAATTCTAAAATTTCCAGATTCATCTCTATATAAGGTTTTACTGATTCTTTTAGGCTTTCTTCCATTGATTAAAGCTTGAATAGAGTTGTAAAAAAACTTTTCAGTAAAAACACAAAGTTCAGATTGCGCTACTTTTTGTTCAATGCCTGATACTTGCTGTCTTTCCCGGCAAACTCTTTTTGTTAATAATTCTCCAAAAGGATAATAAATTTCTTTTGCTTTTTTAATTAATATTGCTGAAGACAATTGCTCTAGGGAATTGTCTAATAGCTGTACAAAACATTTCTCTTTCAATTGATCTGCTATATCTCCAACTTCCATTATAAACTGAATTTAAATTTTCATATTATATTCCTTATAATAATCAATTGTTTTTCTTAAGCCCTCATCTAAATCTGTAGATGGACTCCAATTAAGCTCTTGTTCTGCTAATTTATAAGATAAAAATATTTTTTTAACTTCTCTTATTCCTGGCTTGTATAATGGCAAAATTTCTGAACTTATTATTCTTTTCAGATTTTCAAACAACTGATTAATTGAAATTTCTTTTCCTGAACCAATATTATATGTTTTATTTTTTGATTTATCATTAATTAAAGAAAGATAGTTTGCTTGAGCAACATCTTTTACATAAATAAAATCACGAGATTGATTACCATCGCCAAATATTTCTGGCTGTTTTTTTATTATTAGATTATTAATAAATATTGAAATAACACCTGCTTCGCCCAAGCTGTTTTGCCTTTCTCCATAAACATTTGAATAAACAAGTATGGTATATTTTATTCCATAAAGACTGTTATAAAGTTTAATATATTCTTCAGTAACATACTTTGATAAAGCATAAGGAGAGGTAGGATTTATATTATCTGTTTCTTTGCAAGGTAAATTTACTGGATTTCCAAATCTTGAACAAGAGCCAGCATATATTATTCTCTTGACATTGAATTTTCTGCAGCATTCCAATAAATTTATTGTTCCAAGAATATTATTATTAGCATAAAATAAAGGCTCTTGAAATGATTTTCTGACACTTATACTTGCTGCATGATGAATAACAGCAGAGAAATTTTCTTTTCTGAAAATTTCTTCTAGTTCTTTTGATAAAATATCTAATTTATAGAATTTTGCTTTATTATTAACATTAGTTATTTTTCCTGTGCTTAAATTATCTACTACAACTACTTCAAATCCTTTTTCTATCAATAAATCAACAATATGGCTGCCAATAAATCCCGCTCCTCCTGTAACTAGAATTTTCATTTTTTTACCAGTAACCATATGCTCCTAAAGCCCCGCCACCATCAAAAACAACAAGATAAATTTCCTCTTTTGTATCTAAATCAGCTATTCTGTCAACATAAGCTTTAGAATTGGCTTTTCTTCCTACTTTTATTAAAGTTTCTTCCTCTATTTTTTTAAGGGCTTCTTCTAAAGATGCAGCTTTAACAGTCACATCAAAAGAAAAATATCTTCTGTTGAAAAAATTATTTCCAACAACTTCTCCTGATACAACATCTGCGCTGCATTTTCTTGTTTTTTCTTCTGGTAATTTTTTTCTACTAATCCTTTTTCTGAGGGATAACAATTTTTCATAAGATTTATGCAGTTTTTCTCTTGCTATACTTGCATCGCTCCTAGCTATTTCTTGCTCTGCTGGAGATGTCCATAACTTTCCAATGCTATCTTCATATATTTCCACTTCTCTTTCTAATTCTTTTCTTTCTCTTTCTGCTTCAAGAATTTCTTTTTCTAGTTCTATTTTTGTCATTTTTAATCCTGACTTACTTCTACTTCTAATTGTGATACATCTATATCATCAATTTCCACTTTCATGCCAAAAAGAGATTCTGGGATATCTGCTCTTTTTTGACATAGGATGTATGGGCCGTCTAAAGCATCTTGTTGTTGTCTTTGAAAATAATATACCCATCCACCATCATACCGACAAGCAATTATTTTTGTCATTTTATTTGTAACATTTATCATAACTTGCGCAAGGTTTTCCTACATTTGCCTGTTCACAATAATTTCTCTGGCGAGTGTCTTGAAAAACAGGGCAATAAGCTTGTGTTGCTTCTGTACCTCTTCCCTGCATCTTGTTTGCTAGTCTTACTTCATCCTGAAAAATCTGCTGGTCAATTGCTTTTATTTTTTGCTCTATTATAAATCTCTCTCTAGAAATTTGAGCATCACCACCATATGAAAATGGAAAATCATCAGAATCTGCAGATATAATCTCTGATGCCTTTTCTTTTTCTATAATTGCCTGCAACTGCTCTTCCAAGTTTTTTTCTGCCATGATTAGTCTATGCCTCCTTCAGTATTATCAGGATTATCTACTACTGTTTCTAAATCAGCTTCTTGTTCTTGAGGCAGACACCTTGCAATTGTAGAATTAATTTGCTTGTATCTTCTCCCATTGTGCTCAAAAATTTCAACAGAACCATGTCTTTCTTCATAATCTTGGATTATTTTCCGGGCAGCAGATGTGCCTATATTTTTTAATGCTTGATATGCATCAACTCTACAAGAATAAACAAAAACATCTTTTCCTGTATCTGCACAATGAGTATAATATCCTACAAGATGATTTCCTAGTAAAGGAACAGATTCTTCTGCTTTTAATTCTCCTAATGCTAATATAGAAAGCCCAACAAACCACTTTGGCTTATTTATTTTTTCAAACACCCCATCATAGAAGCTGCCATAATTAGATGCTTCTTGCAGATGATGTTTTGCGACTTCAATTATTCCTTTTATTAGCTCTTGATTTCTTCTGCCAGAATAATGCTCTCTGATAAAGTGTGCAAAAGCCAGAATATTAACATCATCTAAAACCTTTCTTAAACTAGGAATATCATCCTCACCTTTTTTTACAAGTTCTTCAAGTTTTCTTGCTTCTTTTGTAAAATCTCCTACTTCCATTTTACCTCTTTCCCCCTTACAAAAACTTTTTCAACTTTAACATTTTCTTCATTGTCAATATCTAGAATAACAAAGTCTGCATATTTTCCTTTTTCAATTGTCCCTCTATCATCTAGTTTATGTATTCTTGCAGGAGTTGCGCATAAAATATCTAGGGCAATATTTATTCTTTCATCAAAAGATAATTCATGTCCAAAAACAGACTGCCTTGACCTCTCTCCATAAATTCTCTTTCCTTTCAATATTTTTAGAATATAAGGAAACATATGGTCCATTGTAGTTGCTCTGCTTCCGAAAAGAGTTACTCCTGGATTTACCCATATTGCCAGAGGATACTTATCATCGATTTTTCCAGAAACTCCTGCCATTTTAAAATATTTATCTCGCAAATTCTGTCCTGCACCAATATTGTCTGTAATTCCTGTTAAATTCTTTGAGCCAAAATTAAGAAGAGCTTCTAAAGAACAAGAAGCAGAATGATGCTCTCCATCAAGAATTAATTCAGCAAATAGATTTTTGAAACCATTTTTTTCTGCAAATAAAACTGCTGGAACAACTGCCTGCATTATTTGCCCGTATCTTGGCTTGTGATTATTTCCAACAGGACCATTATAAAGATGGATAATTCCTAATCCTCCTTGTTCATTGCCTCCTGTCTCGTAAATTAATTTTAATGCTTCTAAAAACTGCTCTTTTGAAGCTCCTGAATGCCCAATTTCAATTGCTATGTTTTTTTGAGTGAGATATTTTATTAATTGTGGAGAATCTGACCATCTTGGGTCAACCCCCACCCATTTTACTTTATCTCCAGCAAAAGCTTCTATTAATCTTTTGTAATTATCTATTGTAGCCTGATGAAAATATTTAGGATTTTGTGCACCAATATATCTTTTATCAGGATATAAGAAACTTCCTTCTATGGCAATCCCAGCAATATCTGCTCCACCTGTATCTTCTCCAATATGCCCTGAAATACACTCTAAAGATCTTTTTAATCTGGTTTCTGTAGTTGCCATTGTTGTAAAAATACAAGAAGTAGTTCCGTGTCTTGCCATTATTCTTGAGCCTTCTAAACATGCTCTTTCAATATCTTCTTTGCTGCAATAAAATCTATTCTTTTCTGGATTCCATATGCCTTCTGTTACATTTCCGACATTTGGCTCCAATATTCCGTGTATATGGGAATCAACAGCCCCAGGAACAAGATACCTGTAACATGCATCAAATATTTTGCTGGCTTGATTTAGTTTTCTTTTATCTTTTCCAACATAATGTATTCTTTCTCCTTCAACTATCAGTATTCCATTATTCAGAACTTTATTTTTCTGATAAGTTTCTCCATTTGCTTGGTATACTGTAGCATTAACTATTGCATACTTATCCATTTTAGACAAAAAAATTAAGAAAAATAGTTATATATAACTTATCAATATTATATATATAGTAGAATAAAACATACTATACTTATATAAAAACCGAAATATTTATATAACTTCTTCTCTTAGAAACTGCATGAAAAGAAAAGTTGTAAAGCAAGGGCATAATGCAATGACACTCACCCTGCCTGCCAGCTGGGTGAAAGAACAGAATATCTCTGTTGGAGATGAGTTAGATGCAGAAGTAAGAGGAAAAGATTTGATTGTAAAAAAAGGGTATGGAGAAGGAGTTGACAAGACAATTTTTCAAATGCATGGAAAAGGAAAATTTTTATACAGGCACTTAAGTGTTTTATATAGATTAGGATATGATGAAATAAGAATAGAATTTGATGACCCTTCTATGGTTGATAATATCCAGAGAGAAATAGAAACAATGCCTGGCTTTGAAATTGTTGAGCAGGGAGAAGATTACTGCATAATAAAGAATATATCAACAGGCTTGGAAAAAGAATTTGATAATATTTTAAGAAAGATTTTTTTGAATATACTTTATTGCGGGCAGCAAAGCCTTAATATAATAAGAAAAGGAAATCTCAGCAAACTGGAAAGCTTAAAGCAATTGCACAGAGTTAATAACAGGCTGCCAAATTTTTGCGAGAGAATGCTGAAAAAAGAAGGTTATAAAGATTATAAGAAGACACTTCTTGTATATAGTATGGTTTGCAATTTAGAACAGGTGGGAGATTACTATAACAACATATTTACTTATCTTTCAGACTTAAAAAAAGATACTAAAATTGAAAATGAAAGTTTGAGACTTTATGAGGCAATAAACAAGATATTTGAGAACTATTATGAACTTTTCTATTCTTTTAGTGCAGAAGATGTTTCAATCTTAAAAGAAAAATGTTTAGATACAATTAATCAAACTAGAAAATTATTAGAAAAGAGAAGTTCTGTAGATACAGTTATACTTTTAAATCTAAATTTGATTGCAGAGAGAATTTATCATATGACTGAGTCTCTGATATACTAATATGGCAACTGAAATACCCTTAGCTGAGATAACTTTAAGAAAATATGAGAAACCATATCAATTAGGAAAAAGAGAGCTTGTTAAAAAAATCTGCTTGAGTTTAGGATTACTGCAGGCAGGAGATTCCAGGGATGTTATTGTTGATGTTCTTCTTGTCTTGCTTGAAGCTAGAAAGAATAGAGAAAGTTTAACTTCAGACAAAATAAAAGAGAAAGTAGAAGAAACAAGAAAAAGTAATAGCTTGGAAGCAAAAGGAATAGCAGAAAGCAATATCAGAAGGCAGCTAAAAAGGCTGAGAGACTTGATGATAGTTGATAAGAAAGAAAACTTGTATAATATCTCAGAATTCTCTTCTCTGTCAGAAATTTTTTCTGTAAAAATTGAAAAATTTCTTCTTCCGCAGATTTTAGAAAGAGTTAATGAATATTTAAGAGAGCTTGATAAATGATTATAATATAAATTTTCTCAATAAGTCATAAACAAGTTATCTTCACTTGTAATATCTTATAAATTAATAACTCGCAGACTATCTTTCTATATTGCAAATGAAAGTATGCAGAACAAGATTGTAAAAGAGGTTTAGATAATTACCAATTTTTATCTATCTTTTATAGTTTATATCCTAATATTTATAATTTCTGCCAAATTATAACTCAAACTTCTCATAACCTTGATTTAGATATTTTGCTTTTTCCAAAGCTTTTTTTGATTCTTCTTGATTATTTATATTTGCATAAGTAATTGCAAGATTAAAATATGTATCTGCATTTTTTTGATTTAATAATAATGCTTTTTTAAAATAATCTAAAGAAAGCTGGAAGTTTTTAAGTTTTCCATACAAGACACCTAAATTAAAATAAATCATTTCATGTTCTCCTAGTTTTTCAGCTTTCTTTAGTGCTTCCAGCGATTCTTCTAACATTCCTGATTTTAGAAAGATAATGCCTAGTTCAAGCCAAGAAAGATAAAATTTATCATTTAAATTTAAAGATTTATTTAAATATTTTACAGCTTCATTCATTTCTTCAATTTCATGAAGCTGAGCTGCAATCTGATAGTATTGAAAGAAATTATCAGTTAAATTATTTTTTTCTATCTCAATATACATTTTTGTCCGCTCATGGCTCCTTGAAAGCATGCCAAAATGATGTATTGGAATATTTGTATCCAATACTTTACCTATTTTAAGAATAGAAGGCTCTACTGAATCATGAACAGCCCCTTCAAACTTAATCCTTGAATCATTTTTAAACATCCTTACTATTCTTCTTGGCTGGAAACTGCGGGCAGCAGCACTTTCTTTATATTCATCATCCTTGCAGGAAATAGAAGAAAATAACCCTATACCATTAATATAATTTCTTTGAATAAAAGAAAAACCAATAAACTCCTTGTTATTTTCAAGCTGTTTTATTTTTTCTAAATCTTGTTCTGTTATAGTTTCATCAGCATCTAAAGCAAGAATCCAATCTCCTGTAGCTTTATTTAAAGCAAAATTTTTTGCTTCACTAAAATTATTATTCCATTTAAAGTCAAAAATTTTTGTTGTGAATTTGCCGGCAATTTCCTTTGTATTATCACTAGAGCCAGTATCAACAATAATTATTTCTCCTACTATATTTTTCACACTTTCTATGCATCTCTCTATTTCTTGGTTATTTTTAGCAATTATGCACAAACTTATCATGCAAAAGCGAAAGAAAAGGTTTATAAATAGTTTTTTATTCTGCAATAAGTCAGACTACATCATCAAAAGCTATATTCTGGCTTAGGTGCTTACTTCAAAAACAGCTGTTTTTGACAGCTGTCAGAAATTCATTAAGAATTTCTGAAGGGTAGAAGACAATAGAACATGAATAAAGAAGATATTATCAAAGCGATTAGTGAAATAAAAAAACAAGAAAAAAGAAAGTTCTCGCAATCAGTAGACTTAATTATTAATTTGCAGAAATTTGATGCTAAAAAAGAATCTGTGAGTTTAGTTTTAGCTTTACCATATCCTATAAAAAAGAAAAGAGTTTGTGCTTTTCTTGAAAAGAAATCTGATATTGTTGACACAATAACAAAGCCTGAATTTGATTTATATAAAGATAAAAAAAAGATGAAGAATCTTGGAAAGTCTTATGATTTCTTTATTGCGACAGGAAAGCTTATGCCTGCTGTTGCTACAAACTTTGGAAGAGTTCTCGGCCCTTTAGGAAAGATGCCAAGCCCTCAGCTTGGAATTTTAATTGACGAGTCTGAAGCAGGGATAAAGAGTTTGCTTGGAAAAATTGATACAATGATAAAAATCAGGAGTAAAGAGCCTAGTTTGAAACTGGCAGCTGGAAAAGAAGACATGGAAGATGAAAAAATTGCACAGAATATATTAATTATTTATAATGCTGTGCTAAATGCTTTACCAAAGAAAATGGAGCAGATAAAATCTGTTATGGTAAAACTCAGCATGACTAAACCAGTAAAAATAAAAATAAAATAAAATCATGAAAATAAATTCAAGCTCATTAAATTTGAAGCAAATTTAAGATGGCAAAATCAAAAGTCTCAGTAGAATCAGCAAAAAGAAAATCTAAGGTAGTTGATGAACTTGTAAAGCTGATAGAAGCCAATAGGAGTGTTATGGTTGTTTCTATTAAAAATCTAGCAAGTGCAAATTTCCAAGAGATTAGAAAAAAAATCAGGGATAAAACTGATATTAAAGTCTATAAAAAGGCAATTATGATTAGGGCAATAGAGAAAATTGAGAAAGGGGTAATTAAAGAATTAAAAAATTATATTGTTGAGGATTCTGCTTTAATGTTTTCTAAGATAGATCCTTTTGAATTATCAGGAATCTTGGCTGATAATAGAACTGCTGCAAAAGCTAAAGTAGGGCAGGAAGCTCCTGAAGATATTATTGTTAAAGCAGGATCAACAGAATTAGTTCCCGGACCAGCAATTTCGCAGCTTGGAAGTCTAGGATTAAAAATAGCAGTTGAAGAAGGAAAAATAGCAATTAAAGAAGATAAAATTATAGTTAAGAAGGGGAATAAAATTAATGCAAATGCTGCTGATATAATGGGTAAGCTTGATATTAAGCCGTTTAAAATTGGTTTTGAGCCTTTAGCTGCATATGATATTAAAGAAGATAAATTCTATAAAGATATTAAAGTTGACAAAGAAAAGTCACTAGAAGCCTTGAAGCAAGCTTATGGAAGAGGATTTGCTTTTGCTTTCAAGCTGGGATATGTTTGCAAGGAAACTTTAAGATTATTGCTAGGAAAAGCAAATGCTGAAGAAAAAGCAATTGCTGGCTTAATTAATGCTAAACAAAATATTCAGGAGGCTAAATAAAACATGGAATACATATATGGAGCTTTACTTCTTCACAAACTTGGGCAACCAATTAGTGAAACTAGTTTAAAGAAAGTTGTTGAATCTACTGGAAAAGACGCAGACGAATCTAAGGTAAAAGTCTTAGTTGCAAGTCTTCAAGGAGTAGATATAACAAAAGAACTAGAAACAGCTGCAATAGCTGCTGCACCAGCTGCATCAAGTGCTGGAGAAGCTAAGAAAGAAGAGAAGAAAGAAGAAAAAGCTGCAGAAGCTGCAGAAGGATTGTCGGCGCTCTTTGGCTGAAATTAATTTTTTATCTTTAAGCCGGAGAGCTAGTTTTGATAGTTCTAACTTTATATTGTCTTATAAACAGACGTAGTTTATTTCTATTAGGATTATTTCAGCATCAGGGAATAATTAGATTTAAAATTTGTAAAATCATCAATTTATATGAAAAGAAGTGAAAAACTTGCCTTGTTTCTTGGAATGCTAAGTGGAGATGGATGTATGCCAATTCAACATAATGGCGAAGGTTACAGAGATTATGCCGTGAGATTTTGTAATACTAATAAAAAACTAGTAGATTTATTTGATAATTTATTTTTTGATTTATTTGGCATAAATGGTAGAATTGCCTATGAAGATAGAGAGAATAAGAAAAGGCTTTGGAGTTTTTGCAAGTATTCTAAAAAAATCTTTCTTGATTTGAGGAAATTGGGATTTCCAGAGGGTGTAAAAAGGGATATTTTAAGGATTACTGATAGTATATGGAAAGGGAATATAAATGAGAAAGCGGCATTTATTAAAGGAGTCTTAATTACTGATGGGTGTTTAAGAAAACAGGGAAGTATTTTATTCCATTCTGGAAGCAAATTATTCCTTAATGATTTAGCAGATTTAATGAAAGAGGTAATTGGCGTAAGAAAGCCAGTTAAGGAATACATTCAAAGAGAAAAATATTATTCATACCAGTTAAATTTAAATAAGAAAGAAACTGCAATTTTATTGTCGCAAGTGCCACCATGGGACAATGGTACTCCGCATGCCTTGAGCCCTTAAAGCATGAGAGCATGTTTCCGCAAGGATATCTCGGTTCGATTCCGGGTGGTGGCGTTTTATATTATCTATCACAGCAATTCTTTAAAAGTATAAAATCTGACATTTTGAATGTTAAAGGGAGCTTTATTAGATAAGGATGGTGTTATTGTAAATAGCGAGCCATTATATCTTCAAGCAGTCAGAGAATCATTTAAACCATTTGTTGATATATCTGAAGAAGAATTCATAAGAAGATGGATGATAGAACAAACCACTTCTGCCGGGGTTATTAGGGATTACAAATTAAATGTAAGCCTAGAGGAAATAAGAGCTACTAGAGAAAAAATCCTTGAAAGATTAATTAGAGAAGAACTTGAGCTTATGCCCTATGCCAGAGAAGTTATAGAAAGACTATGCGCAAATTATCCTCTAGGTGTTGTTTCTTCAGCACATAAAGAAGAATCTCTTAGAGATCTTGGGAAATTTGAATTATTAAAAAAATTTAGGTTTATACTAAGTGGTGATGATTGTATAAGGAAAAAAGTAGAACATACTGAAATATGGGAAAGAGGTGTGCGACAAATTGGAGCTTCAGCAGGAGAAGTTCTTGTCATAGAAGATAATCCTGCAGCTGCTAAACAAGCAAAGCTAGCAGGATGTAAAGTAATAGCTTATCCTAATGGATTTACAAGAGGTATGAAATTTGAATATGCTGATGTAATTGTTTATAGTCTCAAGGAAGTAGATGATAGATTATTGGCAAGATTATTTTGATAAATATAAGTTTAGATAACTTTTTAAATGTTTTTTGTTTTATAGTTGTATGTGGAGCAAAGAGCAAATAGAAAAGCACAGAATTGCTTGCGAAATTCTTGATAAAATTAAGAATGAGATTTTTCAGTTTATCAGAGAGAATAAAGATAAAAGAATTACAGAGTATGATGTTCAGCAGTTTATTATTAAGAAGTTTGAAGAATATGATGTTGAAAACGAGATAGATGTTCCTATAGTTGGTTTTAATAGTAACGCTGCGATTCCTCATTATTTTCCAAAAAAGAAATCGAGCAGGCTGAAAAAAGATACGTTAATTCTTATAGACATATGGGCGAAATTGAAAAAGAAAGATGCCCCTTATTCAGATATTACTTGGATGGGCTATTATGGAGATGTTCCTGAAGAGGTTGAGAAAGTATTTGAAGTTGTTATTAAAGCGAGAAATTCATGCCTGAATTTTATCAAAGCAGAATTAAAGAATAATAAAATTCCTTCTGGAAAAGAGATTGATGAGATTGCGAAGAAAGTAATTATTAAGAATGGATATGAAAAAAACATAAAGCATAGAACGGGGCATAGTATTGGGACTAAGTCTCCTCATGGAGAGGACAAGCATGTTAATTCAGATAATATTGATTGTTTGAAAAATAATCTAGGGTATACAATAGAACCTGGAGTTTATTTGGACGGGAAATTTGGGGTAAGAAGCGAGATTAATTTTTATATTAATAGCGAGATGAAGCTTATTGTGACTACTCCTATGCAGAAAGAGATTGTGGGGATTTAACTAAAAGGACTATTGTTTCGGCGGCGGGGGCATCTAATCTTAACTAAACCAGCTCTTAATTCTTGAGAATAAAGTTTTCTTTTCTGGCATTTCTGGAATTGTTTCTATTGTTATAACAGGTTTTTCTGGAACTGGGGGAAGCTTTTTTGCCATTTCTTCTTGAGCTATCTTCATAGCCTTATCAATCTCTGTTCTTGAATATCCTTGATTTAGCAAGGCAAATTTTAAAGCTTCTGTTGTATATCCTTTAGAAAGGTTTTTCTGAATATATTTTATTAAATTTCCTATGTAACCTGATTTTTCTGCCATATTCTTATTATGTTAACTGTATTTAAAAATCTGCTGATTTTTACTTAATCTCTAGAGGATTAGAGGAAAAATAATATTCTGTTGCATTTTTTAGCTTTTCTCCTGATTCAGAGTAAATAGTTAATATTATGTCTCCTTTTTTTACTTTGCCTATTTTTCTGTTGAGATATAATCCTGCTTTTTTATCTGCTGGGCTTCCTGCAAGCCTTGCAAGTTCGTTTATCTTTTTATTATCTATTGAAGTAATTTTAAAATTTTTATCAGCAATAATTTCTTTTTTGAATTTTGCCAGGGAAGGCTGTTTAACAATTCCACCTTGTGCTTTTATTATCTCTTTAAATTTTTTAAAAGCTTCTCCAGACTTCAAAATTTTTGATGATAGAATATATCCTTTTCCTGACTTTGATTTTTTAGTAAGTTCAAGAAGCTCTGCAGCTAATAATAAAGACTTCTTTTCCAAATCTAATGGCCTTGATTTATCCTGCTTTAATATCTTTAATATATCTCTTATCTCCATAACAGGGCCTACGCCGTTGCCTATTGGATATCTCCCATCTGTTAAAACAGCTTTTACTTTCATATTAAAATAATCTCCTAAATCTTCAAATTGTTTTTTTAATTTTTTAGCCTCTGCCTTACTCTCTACTTTAGCAGATTTTCCAAAAGGAATATCTATTATAATATGTGTGGAGCCAGCAGCTATTTTTTTGGACATTATTGAAGCCAGCAATTGAGGTTCAGGGTCTACATTTAATAATCTTTCAACTTGAATTAATTTATCATCAGCAGGCGCCATGCCTAAGGAACCCCCCCACGCAAGGCAGGCATTTGTTTTTTTAACAATTTCTTTCAACTGGCTTGCTGAAAATTCAACTGGAGATAAAACTTCTACAACATCTGCTGTGCCTGCTGCAGCAGTTATTGCTCTTGATGAAGTTTTTGGAATTATTAATCCAGCTGCAGCACAAATAGAAACAATTATTGGAGTTGTTCTGTTGCCGGCGATTCCTCCTATGGAATGCTTATCAGCAATTACCGGATAATCAAAATCTAATTTAACTCCAGAATCTACCATGGATTCTGTTAAGTCTATGATTTCTTCTTTATTCATTCTGTTGTTAAACACTCCAGAAACAAAATAAGCTATTTCGGCTTGAGTTAGTGCATTACTAACAATATCATTTATTATTATTTTTATTTCTTCCTGGGTTAGTGTTTTTCCTAATAATTTTTTGTGAATAAAATATATGCTCTTTGGCTTATCTGTAAGCTCAGCTTTTAACAGCTCTCCTTCTTCCAACTTTAAAGCCTCTAAAACTTCTGATGAAACTGCAATTTCATCTTTTTTAATCATTGTATCAGATAAATCAGTTATACAGATTATTTTTCTACCCACTTTCTCAAGAATAACTCTATCGCTAACATGAATGTTCATGCGTGCTGCTAATTTTCTGTGAATTATTCCAACAGGAGTGCCTGCACTCCATCCCAAGAGTTTAACTTTTAAAATCACCTTTTTACCCTCTAGAAAAGAAAATAATATCAAATTTTTTATTTCTATACATATCTAATACAAGCAATAGATAAGCAATTACTAATGGACCTAAAATTAAACCGAGGACACCTAATGCTAAATATCCACCTATCATTCCAATTAATACTAATCCTGAATTAACACTGGTTCTCCATGATATAAACCACACCCTAATCACATTGTCTATCCAAGAGATTATAGCCAGCCCATAAATTAAAAGCCCGAAACCCGCAAAAGTGTCTCCAGAGATAATTAAAAATAAAGATACTGGAAACCAAACAAGCCAAGGTCCTATAACTGGAATAACAGATGCAATTATTGCTAAGAATGTTAATGTAAGTGAATTAGGAACTCCAAAGATAAATAAGCCAAGCCCAGTAATTAATCCTTGAATAACCCCAGTAACTACATGACCATATAATACTGCTTGTGTTACATCTTTTGATTTATTTAAAAATTCTTTCTGAGTTTCAAGAGTAAAAGGGGATAAAGATGAGAGATAAACTTTTAATTTATCCATATCTCTAATAACAAAAAAGAAAGTAAATATTATTAGGGCAATATTAAGCAAGAGTGCGGGAAGATTAACAAGAAGATTTGCAAAGTTGGTGACTGCAGAATTAGCAATTTTTAATATAAAACTATTAAGAGAAAAAGTAATTTTAGAAGAAATTTCAGAGGTAAATATCTGCGGAAAATATTTTGAAAAGTAAGAAGTAAAATCAACATTTTGTACAATAGTATAAATATTGAAAGCTTGCTTTACAATTAAAGGGAGAGAAATAACTAAGGGAATTATAATAAGCAACAACGCAGAGAGGGTAATAATTAATGCAGATAAGTTCTTATACTTAATTTTAGATACAAGTTTTTTTTGAAATGGATAGAAAATATATGCTCCTATTAATGCTGCAATTATAGCTTTTAAAATAGGTGTTACTATTAAAAATGCTACAATAAATAATATTGCAATAAGAACAAGAACAAGAACTTTTTTGGTGGGGTTATCAGCAGGCATTTTACATTATAAGCAATATTTTCTTATATATAAATTTAACTTAGCAAAGTTTATAAATATACTGGATTGAATAGAATTATGGATTTTATCAATAATATTCTCTCTGGAAAAATTGGTGCTAAAGAACATTTGCAGTTTACACGCTTTGGGCGGGGCAGATATCCTGGAAGAGCAGGATTAAGCTTATGGAGAACTGGAAAAATTAAGCTTGGAGGAAGTTTTGAGTTTGCTAATGATTTTGTTTTTCTTTGCGCAGAGTTAAGAATGAAGTTTTCTGGGGCAATAATAAGCAGGGAAGATTTTTTCGGCGGGAAAAAGAAAGCAGGTTTGTTTGTAGCTGAAGTAAATGGGGTTGAAGCAGAGAAAATAGAAGAAATAAAAGAAAAAACTTATTGCATGCTTTTAGATGCTGAAGGAGAAGGATTAACATTGAAGATGAAGAAAAAACTTCCAAAACCTGGAAAGTCCGGAGAATTAAAAATTGATGATAAATTTTGTGTTTTGGAAGCTGACCTTAAATATTGGAATAAAATAAAAGAATATTTTAGCCTTCCTGAAGGGAAAAAAGTCCAGATTAAACATATTTATTTTATTGAAGACATAATTTTGCCAAAAGGAGAAACAAATCCAGAGTTAATGAGGCTTAATGCAAAAAGAAAAGGGAAAATTGAGAGAATTGTTATAATAGATGGGCAAGAGAAAAGAGAGATGATTAATTTTGAGGCGTAATTATATGAAGTTCATAAGGAACTTAAGTAATTATACAACATAGCTTCTACATTATAGAAATTAATTTAAAGATGAGTTCTATTTGGGATTATGGAAAAGGATGTCAATTTTAGAGTCGCTGTTAAAGCGTTCATTATTAATAATAACAAACTATTAATTATTAAAAGAGCAAAAAGCGATCCCCAGATGCCGGAAGTATGGGAAATTCCTGGAGGAAGGCTCAATTTGGGAGAAAGCCCTTTTGAGGGATTAAAGAGAGAAGTTAAAG
>Ga0209542_10005630_pt1 | contig 24880 bp, 31 predicted proteins | sample RifCSPhighO2_01_FD_184028 | JGI IMG/M metagenome (GOLD analysis project Ga0209542, IMG submission 184028) | Soil microbial communities from Rifle, Colorado - Rifle CSP2_plank highO2_0.1 (SPAdes) (version 2) | ecosystem: Environmental > Terrestrial > Deep subsurface > Rock core/Sediment ...
TATACTCAAGTAACAAATCCGAAACTTAAAAACATTAAAAGTCCGTTATAGTAAATAAATTGTAAGTCTTTCAGATGATTTAAAAAAGGCGGCACAAAAAATTTTGGCGAGCGGGTAAAAATTGGAGGGGTTCAAGAGGAGAAAAATTTTTGCCCGCGAGCCGCAAGCAAAATTACGAAACAATTTTACTTCAATCGGTGTCTGGATTTTGCTCAAAGAAAGTTCTAACTTCGTCCAACAGACACCACCTTCGGATGAAAAATAAAGTGATTTATTTTTCATCCGAAGGCGGAGATGGCGGGAATTCTTTTCACCCGTCGCTCGTAATGTTCCGCTTTAAGTTTAAGCGGAACAGACTCGCTCCTCCTTCAGAACCCGGGTTTTCAAAAACGCAAAGCAGTTTGCGTTTTTGAAATACCCTTCAATTCCCGCTTTCGTATCATATTTTATAAATAAAAATAACTCACCGCAAAGGCGAGTTATTTTTATTTATGGAGATGGCGGGAATTGAACCCGCGTAAAGAAGTTGTCCAATTTTGCGTTTACGGGCTTAGAATGATTTAAAGCGCTTCTCGGTTTTAACCAAACAAAATCCGAAAAGTTTTGTCTCTTTTGGTCGTTCTGTTTAGAGACATCGCAGAATCAAGCTCCAAAAAATGACACCCGATTTTGCTTATGGAGCGTCGGCAAATCAGATGGCTTACGGCTTTAATTAAGCGTAAGCGTAGGCAAATTGATTATTTGCTTTTATTTTTGGCAGGCCAGTTTAAAGAGATGTCTTGCCATACTCTGCCTGAAGCAAAAATTTTCAAACTTCTTTCGAAGCCGATCATCCCCCTATAATTTTTTAAAATTTCAAAGCTCTTTCTATTTTTCTTTGCGCTTCGCGTTTTTTAATCGTTTCGCGCTTATCGCTTTTTTTCTTGCCGCGCCCCGCGCCAAATTCAAGCTTTACAAGATTACCTTTAGTATAAACACTAATCGGCACCAGAGTCAAGCCTCGTTCTTTAGCCTTTCCTTCCAAATATCTTATTTCTTTCTTATGCAGAAGCAAGCGCCTGGTCCGGCCGGAATCATAACCAACCGGCGCGTTAGCCGGCTGATACGGCGGAATATCCATCCCCACGACGAACGCCTCGCCTCCCCGAATCAGCACTCTCGCGCCCGTAACGCTGCCTCGGCCGTTTTTCAACGCCTTAACTTCATAACCCTTCAATTCCAGCCCCGCTTCAAATTTTTCCAGAATTTCATAATCAAAAAAAGCTTTTTTATTTTTTACCCCGTTAGAAGTTGTCACAATAGTAAAAAGTTTATACTAAAATAAGCCGTAAGGCGGCTTCGCTGACTTTTGATTTTGATATAATAAAGCATGGTTGAACTTCTAACGGGGTGAATAATTTTGGACATCATAATTTAATGCTAACAATAACAATATCTTGAACACAAATAAATAATATGATAGTCTAATAAGTAATTAACGGATATTTTATTAAAAAATACAATTTATCTGAATAATCGACCGAAAATAAACAATCAAATAAGAGCCATTGAAATCCGCCTTTTGGGGAAAGAAGGAGAAAATATTGGTATTGTGAATCTTCCCGAGGCGCTGGCCAAAGCCAAAGAAGCCGAACTTGATCTGATAGAAATTTCTCCAAAAGCTCAGCCGCCGGTCTGCCGGATTATGGATTACGGAAAATACGTTTATCTTCAAGAGAAGAAAGCCCGCGAGACGAAAAAAGCGCATAGAATTGAGCTCCGAGAAATCAGAGTAAGCATCGGAACTTCCCCGCACGATCTTGAACTTAAAGCCAGAAAAGCGGCGCAGTTTTTGAAAGAAGGCGACCGCGTCAAAGTAGATTTGTTTCTAAAAGGAAGGGCAAAATATCTAGAAAAAGGATTTCTTCAAGAACGGCTGGATCGCCTTTTGCATTTAATTCCCGAGAAATCAAAAGTCGTGGACGGCCCAAAAAAAGGGCCGCGCGGCATATCAATTATCTTGGAAAAAGAAAAATGAGCACCAAAACCAATAAATCATTCGCTAAAAGATTAAAAGTCACTAAAAGAGGGAAAGTGTTGAGGCGCGTTCCCGGGCAAAATCATTTCAACGCCAAAAAATCGCGCCAAAAACAACTCCATCAAAAAAAATTGACGGAATTTAACATCGGCAAAAAAGAATTGAGCCATTATTTACCACTTAATTAAATAAGCTGTAAATTAATCATTTATGACCAGAGTAAAAAGAGGCGTAATTTCAATGAAGCGGCGCAGAAATGTTCTGCGCCAAGTCAAAGGTTTCCGCTTTAGCCGGAAATCCAAAGAGCGCGCCGCGCGCGAAGCGCTTCTTCACGCCGGCGTTCACGCTTTTAACGACCGCCGAAAAAAGAAAAGAAATTTTCGCAAACTTTGGCAGATAAAAATAAACGCCGCCGGCCGCGAAAACGGCGTTTCTTACAGCCGGCTCATAAACCGGCTTAAAAAAGCAAAAATCGGCCTTAATCGTAAAATCCTCGCCGGCTTAGCCGAGCATAAACCGGAAGTTTTCAAAGAAATAGTGGAAAAATCGGCGATTAAACCTAACGCTTGATAAAATTCAAAAACTCTTTAAGCGGCCAGGCGTTAATCACATCCTTTTTTTCAGCCCAGCCGCGTCGAGCCTGAAAAACGCCGTATGGCATAAAATTTAACTGCTCTTTTTGATGGGCGTCGGAATTGATAATCATTTTCACGCCTATTTTTTTTGCCTGGCGGATATTTTTATCGTTCAAATCAAGCCGGTACGGATTAGCGTTGATTTCCAAAATCGTTCCGGTTTCTTTAGCGACACGCAAAATTCTGTCAAAATCAATTTTATATTCGTCGCGCTGTTTTAAAATTCTTCCGGTCGGATGGGAAATAATGTCAACATTCGGATTTCTCATCGCTTTAACGATTCTTTCGGTCATTTCGCTTTCCGTCATTTTCATTTGCGAATGAACGCCGGCAATCACGTAATCCAATTTTGCCAAAACCTTATCGGAAATGTCAATTGAACCATCAGCCATTATATTCGCTTCGCAACCCTGCAAAATTTTGAATTTTGCTTGCCCGCCGAAGCCTTGGCGAAGGCGGGAATTTATTTTTTCTATTTCTTTTTTTTGCTGAATCAGTTGTTTTTCATCCAAACCGTGTTCAATTCTCAAAAATTTCGTGTGATCGGAAATGCCGATATATTCATAACCGATTTTTATCGCCGTTTCCGCCAGCTCGCTGATTATTCTTTTTCCCGCTCCCCAGTGTGAATGGCAATGGCAATCGCCTTTTATATCTTTCAACTCAATAAGTTCGGGAAGTTTTGTTTTTAAAGCCAACTCTATTTCGCCGGTATTCTCCCTTATTTCCGGCGAAATCCATTCCAAGCCTAATTTTTCATAAATTTCTTCTTCAGATTCAACGGCAATCCTCTTTTCTCCCCGAAAAAGGCCGTATTCGGAAAGTTTTAAGCCCTTTTTAACGGCAATTTTTCTTAAAACTATATTATGTTCTTTTGAGCCGGTAAAATACTGCAAAGCGGAACCGAATTGTTTTTCCGGCAAAACCCGCAAATCAACGTCATATTCGCCGCTTAAACGGATTGACGCTTTAGTCCGGCCTTTGTTCCAAATTTTTATAACCCCGGACAGAGAAACAAAATGATCAATGACTTTTTCGGGATCGGAACTGGCGATTAAAATATCAACATCACCGATCGTCTCTTGGCGCCGCCGAACCGAACCGGCTTCGGAAATTTGTTTGACTTCTTTTAAATTTTTTAATTCCGCGATGATTTCGTAAACTCTCGGCAGAATTTCTCCCAATAAAAATCGGCTGCCGCTTTTTTTAAAAAATTTTATGCCTTGCAAAATGTTTTGTTCGGTTTTCAAGCCAAAACGCGGCAAGCCGCGGATTTTTCCGGCCTGCGCGGCTTTTTCCAAATCTTTAATATCTTTAATTTTAAGCTGTTCGTATAAATCCCGCGCCATTTTTGGGCCAATCCCTTCCACGGCCATCAATTCTTCTATCTTTATGGGAAATTTTTTCTTTAGCCGCTGATGCTCTTTAATTTTACCGGTTTTCAGGTATTCAATAATTTTTTCCGCGATGCCTTGGCCAACGCCGGGAATATTTTTCAAACCCTCAATACCTTCTTTTTTATAAATTTCACCGATGTTTTCCCGCAACGTTTCCAAACTCAAAGCCGCCTTCTCGTAGGCCTGCGGCTTAAAAGCCGCTTCCTCCATTAATAGGAATTCAGCCATCTCTTGAAAAATTCTGGCGATTTCTTGATTGATCATAAAATTTAATATATCATAGAATCAAATGTCTTTTAATAAAACATAGAAAGGAGGCGTAATCATGGAAATATGTCCGGGATGTAATAGATTAGGCGTTGCTTTTGATGGATATAGAAGAGTTAAAAAATGTCATTTCATTGATTGCGGCGCGGTTATATATGAAGACGGATCGTATTCTTTTATACGACACGACTCAGATAAAATCAGAAAAATAAGACAATGCCCAATAAACGGAAATACAACCGTAATAAAAGAATATAACTATCCGTATCTTCCATATCCATAAAGGAAGAAAAAAGACCTGAGCGTGTCTATAAACCGCTCTTTTTTTATTAACTCTTCGTTTTTTAAAACAACTCTAAATGCTATCGCTTTTCACGATTTTACCTCTAAAGCTATTTTGAAATGAATTCTATTTATTCCGATTGCCACTATATGTAATATTGCTGCTGGCGGCTTTTAACGTCCGCCATCGTTATTTTTGACGGCGTCTTTTTTGTCAGATGAGGATATAAAAATAACAGCGAAAGAGCGCTCAAAAAAGAAAGGGCGCTGGCGCCGACAAACAAAACATTAAAGCCAAACTTAGTGACGATTATACCACCAACGGCGCCGGAAATCGCTGTCGCCAAACCCACGGAAAAAACACTTTCCAGGCTCCATTCAAAACTTGTCTTGTCATCGTCAATATGGCGGGTAAAAATGCCGTACCACGCCGGCACCGCCACGGCCATCGCTATTCCGAAAAAAGCCTGAATTAAATAAATATGCAGGGGAATTTTGGCAAAAATAAAAAACAAAACAGAAATACTGGCCATTATATAGCCAAGAAACAAAGCGTAAAAATCGTCTTTTTCACCATCGGTCTTATCTAAAAATCTGGCAATCGGCAGTTGAATAAGAGATTTAACCACCCAATAAACAGCCACGGAAAATCCCACCACTTCCGCGTTGCCGCCGGTTATTTCGTTTGTCAGAAAAATGGCAAAAACAGGTCCGAATGTTCCGAGAGCGGAATTAAACACAAAATCAGACAAAATCATAATTTTAACGACTTTACTGATCATAATCTATAAATATAGCAAAGTTAAATTTAAAACGCCACCAACCGGCTACTTATCCACAGGGCGGCTTGCGAAAATTTAAAATGCTTTATATTATAAATATAACGAACGGTAAAGATAAAAGCCCCCAAGGTCCGAAAATGGACAAATGTCCAAGGACAAAAAATAATCTTCGGTTTTCATTTCCGCCGTTCGTTCCATTCTTCGTTCTTTTAAAAAAAATCTCTTAGCATGTAAAATAATCCCGGCCAACGCGCTGGGGTTATTCTTTTTTTAAATTTTAAAAAAAAATAAAAGTATTATTTTAACGATCGTTAAAATAATACTTTTATTATAATACTTTTATTTCTGAAAATTCATTGTGATAATAAAAACATCGCCATCCTTACCTTTATGGATAACGGGCTTGGAAAAATTCTTTTTATAAGTTTCATTCAGTTTTTTAGCTAAACGCTCGGCCGTTTGATTTTCCGAGATATAAACGAAAACATTTGAATTAAACGACTTAATTTTTAAAATCCGATCCAAAGGATCGCGCTCGCGCGCTTTTTGGCCAAATAATTCTATTAGACGGATAATTTCTTTTTTTTGGATTGTTGACAATCCGGAAATTCTTATTTCTCCCTCGTATTCGTTATGCTTAGCCATTTGACAAGCCGGACAAAGCTTAAAATTTACGCGCTTGGCGCGTTCAATATTTTTTTTATAACGCAGATTATGATGCCAGGATTTATCATAATAAACAATACCGCACTCCGGACAAAAAATAATACCGGTTTTTCCCGGCCCGAATTCTTCATATTCCCATTTAGATTTTTTCGGCTGGATAAAATACTCTTTTGAAAGAAGCGTTTTTGCTTTAGCCGGAGATTTTCTAATGTTATTTTTATTTCGTTTATTCTGTCCCATAACGCTATTTTAGCAAAATATTCCAAACTTCGTAAACGGCGCCAAGAAGGATGCCCGCGCCAACCAGCCATTTAAAAAACCTGCGCCAATGGGACACGGTTGCTTCCCGGCTCTCAATTTTTTCGGATATCTTTAAAATAAAAACGCCAAAAATTCCCAAACCCACCGCGCCGATAAAACTTAAAATCGTTGCCAGACTGGTCGCGCCGGAAAAAAAAAGAAACAAAGGCGGAACAAAAGAAAGTAGCCACGCCGAACCGACTGAAAAATTATAATCAATCCTAAAAATTTCCTTTGAATCCGCGATTAACGCCAAATAAGAAGTGAAAACCGCCAGAAAACCGATCAAAGAGCCGATCATCACGCCTTTATATCCGAGAAACGATTTTAAACCGGCGAGAGCGTCTTCGCTGGTCTGCGCGCCGGTTATTCCCAAGACCGACAAAGCAAAAATTAAAGAAAAAAAAGCGGCGATAAAAACACTCCATAAAATCACTTTTTTAAAATCGCGAAGCGAAGCGCCTTTCATTATATCCCGCGCTTCCGGCAAAGAAGCAAATCCGGAAAGAGCGAAAAGCCAAACGCCGTAAGGCAAAAACCAAGCTTCGTTAAAACTGAAATCAATTTTAAAATTAGCAAAATCAAAAAGCGGCCAGGAAACCGCCCCCAGATAAAGAATAAAAAATAAAAGCGGGAGAGTAAGATAAAAATTAATGGCGCCGATCTTTTCAAAGCGCAAAACGGAAAAAATCCCGGCAATCCCAAAAAACAGCAAGGTAAACCAAAAAGAGTTAAAAGAGCCGCGGCCGCCGTTAAAAATATTTTCCAAAAAAATCCCGCCTAAAAGGCCATAAATCAAAAGCGCGCCGTAATAGCTTAAAATCGTCGTTAAAAAAGCCAAACGGCCCGCCGATTGACCAAGATACATCCTGGCGTAGCCGATAAAACGGTGGCGGCCCGGCGTAAGAAAGGTCGCTTCGCCGTAAAGTAAATTTAAAATTACAATTAAAAAAAGAGTGATAATAAAATGGAAAAGTCCCCAGAAAATTCCCGCCCGCGAAAAAGCGAAAGGCAAAACGAAAATCCCCGCGCCTAAAATTATTCCCGTCAAAAGCCCGACGCTTTCAAGATAAAGAATAATTCTTGGCTTTTCAGAAATCATTCTCGCCATTTTCTTTATTATTTTTTATATTCATTATTTTTCTTTCAAACCGCCAAAGCACGGACAGGATCGCTAAAACCAGGGCCGTCGTGGCGATCGCCACCCAATACATTTGAAAGCCGACTGCCATGCCGATCGCCGCCGTTGTCCAAACGCCGGCCGCCGTTGTCAAACCCTTGACTTTGCTGTCTTTCAGAAAAATCAGCCCCCCGCCGATAAAACCGACGCCGATCACGATATTGGCGACGATCCGCGACGGATCAAAATATAAATCGGCGATATTTTTCAACCCCTCGTAAGAAAGCACGGTAAAAAGCGCCGCGCCCATTGCGATTAAAGAATAAGTCCTCATCCCCGCCTCCTTGTGAGAATGTTCTCTTTCCAAGCCGATCAAAAATCCAAGCAAAGCCGCCAAAATTATTTGAAAAATTATTCGCAAACTTAAATCATCCATAATTCGCTTTTTTTTTATTTACTGCTAAATAATGTTTTAAATCCCGCAGTATTTACCCAAAAATTCTGCGGATTATGTAATAAATACTTTTTAATCTCTTTTCTTTGCGTTGTTAATTTATCTCCACCATTTTCGTCATCCAAAAGAACATTGGAATAACTACCATCTAAAAACGCGACATAAGAGATATTTTTATTCTGCTCTTTTAAGCTGATAATTTCAATCAATTCAGCAATTTGTTTGTCTTGCGCGCCGCCAGAAGTGTTTAAATGTTTTGCTTCACACAAAAATATTTCAATTAAAAATTTAATTTACTTCCTTTATAAAAATACCATTGTCGATATCGTTTATATTACTCTTTTCGTTTATATCCAATTCTAAATTACTCCAGTCGATATTTGTAATCTTATCTTCGTCAAATTCTTTGTCATAATATTTTTTTAACGCTTTATTTAATGCCTCTTTTTTGGTAATAGCATTGACTTCTACTTCAAAATTGCTTGGAATTTTTAATGCTAAACTAACTTTATATTTTTTCATTTTTTGTTTATTTTCAAAAATTAAAGTAAACCTATTTCTTTTTCAAGATCAATCCATTTCCTTTTTTGTTTATATAATTCTAATACTTTCTGTGGAGTAATCGTTTTGATTTTCTCTTTTATTTCATGGAAAGTACCACTTAAAAGAGCATCGACTTTGCCTAAATCTTTTTGATGGGCAACAAGAAAGATATTACTGTTCCAAATATCAAAAGCATGTTTTAATTTACCGATTGCATGATAAATATCTCCTCCAACTTGCACTTCAAATACATATGTAGGCACACTCCTTTCTACTCTACGCCAAACAACATCTAATCGTTCGTTTTCTATTAAATATTCTTTTTCGCTTATCAAACGATTTAGCTGGCCGATTTGGAATATTAATTCTTGAAGCTCGTTATGATCGGGGGTTTCTACAATTTCTGCTTTTTTCATATCAATTTTTTGTTCTTTTTCTTGAGAAATTGAAACGATAAAATTAAATTTTTCTTTAAAATCTCTATAGAGATTATCAACCGTCTTTTTTTGTAAAATATTGATTCCTCTCCTCATTTCTTGAATAGATAAACCTATGGGTATTTTTTTATCTTTCCAATTTTTTTCTTCAAGTAAATAATCAATGTGAAATTCAAATCTAAAGGGATAAATTACCTTATTAACAATCATTTCATCTGGCCAAAGTGGCTTGTCTTGAAGAAATTTATTCTCCATCCTTCCAACACCAACAATACCTTTTACTGTTTTTGTAATATAAAAAAACAAAATATCGTCTTTTTCCAACGCTTTCCATTCCGGATAAAGCATTTCTTTAACGCCCCAAATACCACCTTGTTGAAAAGCGGTTTTCCAACTTTGCTCCGGACCCAAAATAATCCAATGAGGCTTTTTAGGAAAATTTATCATAGTTTTAATTTCACATTTAATTATTTTTGTAGATATAAATATTTTTTACAAATCCTTAAAACTTTAATGATTACCCGCAAAAGGGTCGGTAATCTCTTTATTTTTCACAAATTTTTCAAATCCTCGCAGAATATAATCGGAATTTGTGGTAAAAAATTGTCCAAGTTGCTTTTTCATAAGAAAAATTCGCTTTTATTTTTTTATATTTCTATTACTTTTTCTTTTCGCGCCAGCTCTAAAACTTTTTTCACTAAAGTTTTCGGGTCGGAATCATAAACGATTTTTCCCGAACCGCGATGCGATTTTTCCACGATTTCTTCAATCATATCCGCCGTGCCGCCGGTCGCGGTTAAAATGCCGATCGGCTTATTATCCTCAAAAGCGATGGTAAATTCGTTCAATGTCCCCATTCGGCCGCAGCCGATAATCACCGCGTCCGCGGATCGGGTTAAAAGAAGATTGCGTCCCGCGTAGCCAAAACCGGTATAAATTATCATATCAAAATAATCCACCGGCAGTTTATATTGGTTAATATGCTCAAATTCCGATCCGGCCGGAGAAAGGCCGATGGAAATGCCGCCTGCCTCTTTGGCGCCCATCGCGGCCCAAAAAGGAAAACCGGTCGTGGCGCCGGTGATCAGAACCGCTTTTTGCCTGACCACTTCCCGTCCCAATTCTTTGGCTTTTTCCAAAGAATCTTCGGCGCAATGGCCGGTCTCGGCCGCGCCGGAAACACAAATTTTAAATTTCAAATGAGAATGTTTTCCTGGCTTCATACAAATATATTAGCATTATCTTTAACAATGAACAAAAATCAAAGCCGCGTCAATCATAAATACTTCCGAAATCCTCATCGCTTCCCGCAAAAAAAATCACTCCTTATTAAACTTCGTTAAATATATTTTTCCAAATCTTCTTTTGTAATTCCCGCTTGTTTTAAAATACTTACAAGCGTTCCTTTAGGTAAATCCTTTACATGAAAGGGAACAACTATTCGTCTTTTTATTTTTAGGTTATAAAAAATAAAATGGCTTCCGGTTTTATGATCTAACTGGAAGCCTAATTTTTCGATAATTTTAATTAATTTTTTCGGCGTTAAAGTTGGTAATTTAGGCATACGCTAATTTGTTTTCAATATCTATGGTTGCGACAAAATTATCTGCATCAGAAATAATCGGCTCACCGTGTTTCTTTAAACTATAAAGGTATCCGGCAATGGCATCGCTCGCCATATCTTTTGCTTCTTTTAAAGTTTTCCCATAAGTAACGCAACCCGGCAAGCTTGGAACAATAACCGTAAAACCGCCTTCAGGTTCGAGTCTAAAAATTACATTATAATGAAGCATTTTTTTCATAACATTTTAATGCTACCACAATTAAAACCGAGAAGTCAAAGACAATACTTCAAGTCTGTTAGGGTGTAGAAGCGGTGTCTGTTGTTGCCGGCGAAGAACTTGCAGTGAGTAAAGTTGAACTGTCCGCCGTTGAACCTATTAAATCTGTTGTTTCTGTTGTTGATGTTGCAATGACCGTACCGGAATTTTGAGATACAGCGCTTGAAGGTTGTGATTGCTGCGCTCCGCATTCCCCTGTTGCTGAAGCAAGTACCCCGCCAAGTTCAATTCTCACGCAATATGGATTTCCATCAGGATCATAAAGCGTAATCCCGTTTGGTTTTTCAGGACTTCCCACAATTAATTTTTTAATAAGTTTTTGAAGCGCGGCGCTCAACGCGAAAAACATAAATAACTTTTTCTTGTGAAAAAATTTCATAAAAAATCCGATATGCGCCAATTCGGCGGCGCCATGATTTTTCTTCGCCTTCCATTTTCTTTATGTCTCCTTGATACGGATCAAATGGTAATTCCTCAATAATCCTCACAAGTCTCACTCTATCCTTTTGTGAAAATCTCGTAAGAGTTTTGTATACGCGCTCATTAACCTTTAATATCCAATCGTCGTTTAAGTTCATCAATAGTTATATATTTATCTCTTTTGTAATCTTCGCGGCTACGCTTAAGAGTCCGTAATTGGGCTGGGGTTGGTTTGAACGTTTTTAAAATCCGCTGTGGCCTGATTGTTTTTTGCCATTGCGCAAATTTCTCATATTCTTCTTGAGAAATTGCAACAAGTTCTTTTTCTTTAGTGTTTTTTTTAGGAATAGTAATAGTGGTCATATAATTGTATTATATTATATTGTTTTTGAAAAAAGATGTCAAATCAAATTTGTTCAAATTCTATATTCTAAATTTCAGATTCCTATTCGGACGGAACAGGAACAACTGCTTCAAGCACATTAACCGTTCTAATCGCTTCTATGGCAGTATTGCCTGCCGCGTCGCTGACATTGTAAGTAACGGTATAAGTTCCAGCGGTTGAAGCATCAACAAAAGTTCCACCCTTAGTAATAGAGGTGGTTAAATCGCCATCAATATTATCAGTAGCGATTACGTCAGGGTCAACATAAGTATCGCCGACATTAATATTGTTCACGGAATCGCCAACCAAAGTAATCACCGGAGGAGTGGTGTCGGCTGGCGCTTCAGTATCAGTTGGCGCTTCAGCCTCCTCATTTTGAATTTGATTATTTTCTAATAATTCTTTTAATTGAGATTTATTGATGCAAACATCTTCCACGCATAACTCTTTCGTGGTAATTTTTTCCACAATCAATTCTTTAACAGCCAAAACTTTATCTTTTAGCCAATCAAGCGATCGGCTAAACAATCCTTGCTCATCAATGGCAACAGAACTAACAGCAACAATCTTGTCTATTTTTAAATTCATCTCCTGAATCGCTTTTACAAACTTCCAACTTCTTATTTCTTTCACCCCGTAATATCCGTCTTCGCCCATAACCGCCAAGTCGTCATAGCCCGCGCCCAAAAGCTCTTGAGCGATAACGCCCGTCATCCTGTCGCCGGAAGCGATAACCGTATAATCCTTAATCGGTATGCCGAGGAAATAATCCAAAAGAGAGGCGGTTTCCGAAATATCGGTTTTTAAGCGAATATCTGAAGAACAAGTGGTGGTAATGCCTCCGGCGTCAGGGTCTTGGCGGCAATTGCCGTCTGTGTCAAAAATCTGAAACATATTGCCTTCCGATGAACTTTCAACAGATAATTTGAATTGCGGACTCGTTGTCCCAATGCCGATGTTGCCGCTTCCGTCAATCACAAACCTGTCGTTTGTTCCAATAACCGAGGAACTTGCGATTTTGAATTTTCCTCCATCCGCAATGTCCGTGCCAATAGCCCAGTTGTTAAGGAAATCACCAAGACCTGAAACAGTGCTTGAAGCTGAGAACACTAATTGCGGAGAATTGGCGGCGGTTGAACCGGCTTTGTAGAGCGTAAGGAGAGAATAGGGAGTGGTGGTGCCGATGCCGACGTTGCCGGAGCTGTTTATTCTGACCTTTTCCGATCCCGCTGTCTTAAAAGTTAAGAAAGAATTACCACCAGTAATTTGTGCGTAGTTTGAACTGCCGGCAAAAATAATTCCGCTATTATTTCCAATAGCAACATCTGCCGTCGTAATTACATTATTAACTCGAAGGCTTCCGTTAATATCCAAAAGATATCCCGCAGTCGGTGCCGTCGTCCCAATCCCCACCTTCCCGTCATTGGTGATCACGAAATGAGTGGTTGTCGCGGCCGCGGTGGAACTGGCGACTGCGAAAAGATTCAGTTTTGTTTCCGCCGCATTGGCGTGGATTGATAACTTGGCAAAAGGCGAAGTGGTCCCAATCCCAACATTACCGCTTCCGTCAATCACAAACCTGTCATTTGTTCCAATAACCGAGGAACTTGCGATTTTGAATTTTCCTCCATCTGCGATGTCCGTGCCAATAGCCCAGTTGTTGAGAAAATCACCAAGACCTGAAACAGTGCTTGAAGCTGAGAACACTAATTGCGGAGAATTGGCAGCGGTTGAACCGGCTTTGTAGAGCGTCAGGAGAGAATAGGGAGTGGTGGTGCCGATGCCGACATTGCCGGCAGAACTTATCCGTAATATCTCTGTACCATTCGCAACAAGACCTAATGCTCCGCTACTATTTATCAAGCCCGTATTCGTATTACTTGAAAATCTAAATGCAGGACTTGTAACACTACCGTTTGTAGCATTCTGAATTCCGTTTCCTAATAAAGTTGATCCTGTCGTGAAGGTGCTTGATACATAACCCGTTCCGATCACTTCCAATTTATACCCCGGCGCCGTCGTCCCAATGCCGACGTTGCCGCTAGCTAAAACCGTAAGCAGGGTTGAAGTGGCTGTGCCGGCAGTGGTGGAAGCGATTGTAAACAGCGGAGTGTTGGCAGCGGTGCTAACTGAATTTGAAATAGAAAGAAGAGAATAAGGAGAAGTAGTGCCGATGCCCACATTACCGGTGTCGGTCAATCTGACTTTTTCAGTATTTGAACTAGAACCGATATTAGTCGTACTGAATGTAAGATAAGAGCCAGCGAGAACGGATGTAAAAGCTTCTGCGGCATAAGCATTAATAGAGGCACTCAATATCCTACTGCCGTCTGTAGCGCCGAAGTTGATAGAACCAAGATTCTCTTCAGCGCTAACTGTACTATCATTCCTATATAAAATCAGTTCTGGGACATTAGAACCAACACCGTTGCCAGAAATGGTCAGCTCTACATTGGTGGCTGCCTCATTATATCCACTGATTATGACATTTCCATTACTATTTATCCTTGAATTACGAAACTCCATTTTCCTTTCAAATATGCTATCATTGCAAGAGTCGCGATTCTTCATGATAAAGGAAGAACCGCGACTCGCATAATATGATTCTTCAAGTATATCAAATCTTGAAAGATAAAGTAAATTTCATCTGTGAAAAACTCAAATTGTCTAAATACGAAAACACTACTGGTCGAAAATTGAAAATCAACATACCTCAAATAATCACCCTGGCTCTCTACAAACAAACTCAAGGAATCGCTACTAAAAAATCAATCTGGAACGACTTCAAAAGAATCCTTAAATGCAGTTATAAAACCTTGGTGGTGAATATGAACAGGCGCGCCTTGTTGGCTTTATTGGTTATCAAAATCTTATTCAAAAATAATCGGCAAAATTCCCATTTGGTGAAACATACCGATTCAACCGATATCCCTGTTTGTCTGAATAAAAACGCCAATCGCCACAAAACAATGAACGGGTTATCAAACTGGGGGCATAGCGGAAAAGGTTTGTATTATGGGCTCAAACTGCATCTTACTGCGGATTTGAATAAAAGTATTCTATCCATCGCTTTTGCTCCGGGCAACATATCCGACAGAAAAATGTTTATGAAATTGAATAAGGATTTAGAGGGGATCTTTGTCGCGGACGCCGGCTATGTCTCGGAGAAATTGGGAAAAGAATTTTATCGGGAAAACAAAAGAATTTTGTTTGCTAAACCGAGAAAGAACATGCAAAAAATAATCACTTTTTGGCAGAAGAAACTTTATGACACTAGAATGATTATTGAACTGCAATTCCGCAATCTGAAAATGTTTTATGGACTCATCACCTCTTTGCCAAGATCGGTTGACGGTTATCTTGCTAATTATATTTATTCAATTTTAGCTTACGCGCTTAGGTAGCGGCGCTTCGTAAAAAGAGACAAACTTTATCTTTCTTAATATGAAAATTTTTAACTTCATTAGAAATGGGGTTATTTTGCTTTGGGAGGATAAATACCAAGAAAGATGGTTTCGTAATTCAAGGTAAAATATTTAAATTTCCGTTTGTTTTGGCCGATATTGGATGGCTTCTAAAATATATTCTTCTTTAATTTCTTCATCTTCAGCTAAGTCCGCGATGGTGCGGGCTATTTTTATTACCCGATGATAAGCGCGGGGCGAAAGATCCATGTTTTTCGCGGCTAAATTAAGCGTGTTGCGGCAGGAATTGGAAAGCGGCGCCAGTTCTTCCAAGTCTTTTACGGTTATTTCGCTGTTGGTAAGACAAGACTTTGGCTTTGCCGGATTTTTTTCTTGAAAACGTTTTTTTTGAATTTCCCGGGCTTTAATTACCCGCTGGCGGATTTCTTCCGAGCGCGTTCCTTTGTTTTTTTGGGGCGCTAATTCTTCGTGTTCAATTTGCGGCACGTCCAGCCAAAGATCCAGCCGGTCGGCAATTGGTCCGGAAATTTTTCTTTTATACCTGAAGAGCGCGGCGGGGCCGCAAAGGCATAATTTTGTTTTTGATCCTAAATTTCCGCAAGGGCAAGGATTCATCGCGCAAATAAGCATAAAACGCGCGGGAAACTGAATCGTGTCTTTGGCGCGCGCCACGACGATGTTGCCTTCTTCCATTGGCTGGCGCAAGGATTCTATCACCCGGCGGTCAAATTCCGGAAATTCATCCAAAAATAAGACGCCGCGATGGGCCATCGTGATTTCGCCGGGCCGGGGCCAGGCGCCGCCGCCGACCAAAGCCACATACGAAGAAGTATGATGGGGGTTGCGGAAAGGCCGACTGATTAAATAAGGATTTTTAAGGTTGCCGGCCACGCTGTGAATCGCGGTTACTTCCAATGTTTCTTCAAAAGTTAAAGGCGGAAGAATAGAGGGAAAAGCTTTAGCCAGCATGGTTTTTCCGGTTCCCGGCGGCCCGATCATCAGCAAGTTGTGCCCGCCGGCCGCGGCGATTTCTAAACCTCTTTTTGCGGCTTCCTGGCTTCGGATATCAGAAAAATCCAAATTTTCTTTATTTTCTTGGCTGAAAGTGGAAATAATTTTTGTTTTGGGGCAAGGCGGAATAAGGACTTCTTCATTAAGATGCTGTAAAATGTCGCTTAAACTGTTCGCTTCATAAATATTTATACCGTCTATTAAGGAGGCTTCTTTGCCGTTGCCTTTGGGCAAATACACCTCTTTGAATCCGGCTTTTTTAACTTCCGCGACCAGAGGCAAAGCTCCTTTGATTGGCCTTAAGCCGCCGTCCAGAGAAAGTTCGCCTAAAAAAATTTTTCTTTGAGGGTTGAATTTTACCTGTTTTGAAGCCAAGAGGTAGCCTAAGGCAATGGCTAAATCAAAAACCGGCCCTTCTTTTTTAAGATCCGCCGGCGCCAAAGAAATTGTGACCCGTTGGCTTCTTTTTTGAGGAGAATTTTTGCCGGTATTTTTAATGGCGGAAGAAATGCGCTCCAGAGATTCTTCCACCGCCTTATCCGGCAAGCCGACAATGGAAAGTTTTCGCTGGCCTTGATAAGCGTCAACTTCCACATCAATAATTGAACCCTTAAGACCGACCACTTGCGCGGAATGCAGTTTTACGGATTTATTAAGAACCATTCAAGGTGTGTTTTAGGCAGGCCGCGGCCGCGGGATTGGCTTTAAGCCGTTTTTCATCTATTGGTTTTTTGCATATTTCGCATTTTCCAAAATTACCTTCTTTTATCCGTTTTAGGGCTTTTTTAATGCTGTCCAGTTGTTCCTCTAAGGCCGTTTCAATGCCCACGCGCGTGTCAAGTTCTTCAAATTTATCGGCCATCTCGTTTTGATCCGAGGTCTGCAGATTCAAATCTTTTTCGGTCGGTTCCCAGTCTTCGGGATTTTTAGGATTTCGGCGGCCCACGGTTTCCAGTTCGCATTCCAGCCGCGCCAGTTCTTCTTCTAATTTGTTTTTATAAAAATTTGAATTGGAGATAACCATGATATTATTGAATTTAAAATATTGGCGGCGAAATAATAAGCTTTTCTAAAGCCGCTTCCAGGGCGGTTTCGGAAGAAGCGATGATCAAAATGTTTTTATTAAATATAGCGTAAGCTAAAATCGGCTTATTTTCAAGATTATAAATAATTCTGGCGTCGTTATTTTCAATCACCGTGTCTTTAAAAATATTTTTTGCCGTTGTTAAATTTTTGTCGGCCGGCAGAAGCGGCTTTAAATCATCCAGCATTTTTTTCTCCCAAAGCAAGAGCGCGGCAAAAGATCTTTCAAAATCGTTAATTCGGGAAAGGATCAGGATTTCGTTTTGGCCTAAAGTGTCAACCACGCCCAAAGTAAAAGGCGCGGCCAGATTAGCGTTTATTTCAGAAGGAATGTTTATTTCCGCGGCTTGAAAAAATTCGGAACCGTTTAAAAATTTTAGCCGGCCAGCCCCCTCCTCTTTTATCGGAAAGTAAGTGAAATAGGCGCTTAATTGGGGAGCTTTCAATTTTTTTTGGATAGTTTCTTTCAGAAGAGCGCTTTGCCCGCTTTGATGGATTATTATTTTTTCCGCGTCAGCGCGAATTAAAGGCTGGGGCGGCCGCGCCGCCGGTTGCTCTGTTTTTTCCCTGGCGTTTAAGAAAAAATAAGCGCCAAGGCCCAGGCCAAGAACAATAACGGCTAAACCTCCGATCAGGAGAACAGTTTTAAGAGAAGGATTAAATTTTTCTTCCTGATGAAGCGCGCCGTGGTTTTTTTTAAGGCGCGCCGCTTGCTTGATAATGTCTAAATAAGACGCCCCCTCTTTTTTGGTATAATCCGTGAGGTCTGTTTTATAAGTTCTGATCGCGGGAAGTTCGGCATCAGCTTTTTCAGCTGTTTCTTTGTTGCCGGGGGTTTGAGAAATGTTTTTTTCCGAATTCATTTTGAAGCGCTAAATTAATGCGTCCTTTTTCATCAATGTCTATGACTTTAACTTTTACTTCGTCGCCGATATTAACAATATCCGTCACTTTGTTTACGCGATAAGGGGCGAGTTTGGAAATGTGAATTAAGCCGTCTTGATTTGGCGCGAGTTCCACCATCGCGCCGAATTCAAAAATGCGGCTGACTTTTCCGATGGCCAGATCCCCGGGTTTGAATTCTCTGGTGATAAGTTCCACCAGCGAAATGGCTTTCTGGGCTGATTCTTCGGTCTCGCCGGTGATAAAGACCGTGCCGTCTTCTTCAATGTCTATTTCCGCTCCGGAACTTGTTCTGATGCTGTTGACGGTTTTACCTCCCGGCCCGATTAAAATACCGATTTTTTCGGGATTGATGCGGGTGACCAGAATTTTAGGGGCAAAAGGAGAGAGTTTAGGCCGCGGTTCAGCGATGGCTTTCAGCATTACTTTTAAAATTTCTTCTCGCGCTTTTTTAGCTTGATTAAGCGTTTTTTCAAGAATTTCCACGGTTACTCCCTCTATTTTAACATCCATTTGAATAGCGGTTAACCCTTTTTTAGTGCCGGCGGCCTTAAAATCCATATCGCCGTGGTGGTCTTCCGGCCCTTGAATATCAGTCAGAATTTTATAATGATTTTCATTTCCGTTTTTGAGGGGCATTACTAATCCCATTGCGATGCCGGCCACAGGATTCTTAATCGGAACGCCGGCGTCCATCAAGGCCAAGGTAGAGGCGCAAACCGAAGCCATGGAAGTGGAACCGTTTGACGACATTGTTTCGGAAACGATGCGAATCGTGTATGGAAATTTTTCTTTTTCCGGAATAACCGCGGCCAGCGCTTTTTCCGCGAGCGCGCCGTGGCCGATTTCGCGCCGGCCCGGCCCCCGCAAAGGCTTTATTTCGCCCGAGCAAAAAGGCCAAAAATTGTATTGGTGCATAAAATGTTTTTGTTCCCGGATTTCCATTCCTTCAATAAGTTTATGGTCCCGGGGGGAACCGAGGGTGACGACCGAGAGAAGGTGTGTTTGGCCGCGATAGAAAAGTCCGGAACCGTGGACGCGCGGCAAAATTCCCGCTTCGGCGTGGAGCGGCCGCACTTGATCCAATTTGCGCAAATCCGGCCGTTTTTCATTTTTCAGAATGTTTCGGTGGATTATTTCATTGATTTCCTCTTCATAAATTTCATCGCTTAGTTCAATGCCTTTATCGCCAAACTGTTCTTGGGCGGCTTCCAACCATTCGTTTTTAAGTTCCGCCAGCCGCGTGGTGCGGCCGGTTTTTTCCTCAATGAAAACATAATCTTCCAGCCGCGGTTTAATGTGCTTTTTAAAAAGCTCGCGAAAGCCTTCCGGCTCTTCGGCTATTTCCGGCCTGATTTTTTCTTGGCCGATTTCTTTGATGATTTTTTTTTGCCAAACGTTTATTTTTTCAATTTCTTCAAGCGCCAGCTGGAATCCTTTGATTGCGTCTTTTTCCGGCGCTTCTTTGGCTTCCGCTTCGATCATATTGATTTTTCCGTCTTTTCCGCAGATTAAAGTTTCCAGCAGCGCTTTTTCTCTTTGGTTAATTGTGGGATTTAAGATGAATTGGTCGTTTTCTTCAATTTTAATCGTTCTGATTCCGGCGATCGGCCCATTCCAGGGAATATTGGAAACGCCGAGCGCCAAGGAAGCGGCAATAATGGCCGGCACATCCGGCGCGTTTTCTTCATCGTAAGAAAGCACTAAGACGATTACTTGCACTTCGTTTCTGATTTTTTGGTCAAAAAGCGGTCGGATCGTCCGGTCAATCAAACGGCCCATTAAAATAGCGTTATCCGAAGATCGGCCTTCCCTTCGGAGAAAACGCGAACCGAGAATTTCTCCCACAGCGTAAAATTTTTCTTCATAATCAACAGATAAAGGGAAATAATCCAGATGTTCTTTCGGTTTTTTAGAAATCACGGCGGTGGCTAAAACCACGGTGTCGCCGTATCGGACAAGCGCCGAACCATTGGCTTGTTCGGTCAAATCGGAAAATTCCGCTTCCAGCGGCCGGCCCGCGAATTCACAAGAAAATTTCTTTTTTTCCATTTTAATTGTTTCTTTTTATCAGATATTTTTTATTATCGTCAAGATCAATAAATTCATCCGCCGCTTCTTTAAGAGCCGCGGAAGAAGATTTTCCGAAAGCGATTACTTCCACGCGCCGGCCTTGATTTTTAGCGTATTCCACCAGCGGCCTGAAGTCGCCGTCGCCGCTGGCCAAAACAATCGTGTCCACGGCTTGGAGAGTTTTGACCGCGTCAATCGCCAAGCCCACGTCCCAATCCGCTTTTTTAAGCCCGCCGTAAAATTCTTGAAGGGGCTTTACTCTGGTTTCAATGCCTAATTTGGTTAGGGCTTCAAAAAATGGCTTTTCCTCGCCGGTTTTAGTGCTGATGACGTAAGCAAAAGCCCGGATCAGCTGGCGATTGGCAATGGCGTTTTTTAAGAGTTCTTTGAAATTAACCCGCGCGTTATAGCGGCTGCGCGCGGAATGATAAAGATTTTGGACATCCAAAAAAACCGCGACGCGCTGGTTTTTATGCTGGGCAACGCTCATTTGGATTTTTTCTTGAGGCCTAATTTTCTGACCACGGTGTGATAGTTTCTCGGGCTGTCATCGGCCAAGTAATCTAAAAGAGATTTTCGTTTAGCCACCATTTTTAACAAACCGCGGCGGGAATGATTATCTTTTTGATGAGTTTTCAGATGGCCGGTTAGGCGCTTTATTTCTTCGGTTAAAATAGCGATTTGGACGGCCGAAGAACCGGTATCTTTTTGATGCGTCCTGAATTTATCAATAATTTTCTGTTTTTCTTTGACCATTAACATTATTTTGAGATTAACATATTTTTTTTATTGGCGCAACTAATTGGAAAAATTGTGCGACATTTAGAAGAGCGGTAGAATAAAAGAATGGAAAGAGATATTCAATCTTTGCGGAAAGAATTTTTAGAATATCTGGAAATTGAAAAAGGCCGGAGCTTAAAAACCGTGGAGAATTACGACCGTTATCTTAAGCGTTTTTTGAATTTTTCCAAAATTAAAGAGCCGCGGGAAATCAGCGATGATTTGGTGCGCCGCTATCGCCTTTGGCTTAACCGCCAAAAAGCCGCGGAAGGCGAGATAAAAAGAAAAACGCAGAACTATTATTTGATCGGCTTGCGCGCTTTTTTAAAATATTTAGTTAAACGCGGGATTAAGGCCTTATCGGCTGAACGGATTGAGTTGGCTAAAATCGGCGGCCGCGAGCTGGATTTGATCGGTGAAGACGAACTGGAACGGCTATTGGAAGCGCCGGCAATTGATTCAGCCAAAGGATCGCGCGACAAGGCGATTTTAGAACTTTTATTTTCCACGGGTTTGCGGGTTTCCGAGCTTTGCGGCTTAAATCGGAATTCCATTGATCTGGCCAGAAGAGAATTTTCCGTGCGCGGCAAAGGCGAAAAAGTGCGGGTGGTATTTTTATCCGACCAAGCGCGGCAGGCGCTTAAAAATTATTTGGAAAAACGCGGGGATCTTGAAGAAGCGCTTTTTATAAATTTTCGCGGGAGAAAAAACGTTCTTTCCGAAAAATCCCGCCTGACTCCCCGTTCGGTTGAACGCTTAGTCCAATATTATGCCGTTAAAGCCGGAATTTCCCGAAAAGTTACCCCTCATATTCTGCGGCATGTTTTTGCCACCGATTTATTGGTCAATGGCGCGGATTTGCGTTCAGTTCAGGCGCTTTTGGGCCATGCCAATATTACCACCACTCAAGTTTACACTCATGTTACCGATAAGCAGCTTCGCGAGATTCATTCCGCTTTTCACGGAAAACGGAGGAAGAGATAATTGGGATTAAGCGGAAGATTTTAAGAATTCAAAAATTAAATTTTCCAGTTTTGGATTGCGTTTTAAAAGATCGGTGCCGTGGCCGCCGGTTTCAAAAATTTTAATTTGTTTTTCAACGTTGGCCGGCGTTGAATCATATAATTGCCGGTTCATTTTTGCGTTATCGCCGCCGGCGCGGTCGTCTTTCGCGCTGACAAAAAAAACTTTCTGGCCGGCCTGAAGATTTTTAACCAGCGGCTCGGTTTTAATTCCCCGGTAATTTAAACCGGTGGAAAGCAGGATCGCGGCCGGAAATTTTTGATTTTCCACGAGATATTTCAGCGACAAGTTCGCGCCGATGGACGCGCCGATAAAAAAAATTTTAGCCAAAGCCGCGCCGCGCGAATTTATTAAATAATCAATCGCGGCTTGAATGTCAAAAACGCTTTTTTGATGTTCTTTATCGGTAAAATAAAGAAACCCGTCCGGCCCGGCGCCGGATTCGCCGTGTCCCCGCAAGTCAATGGCCAAACTCTCGTATTTTTTATCCTGCGCTTTTTCCGCGAAATCCTGCCACGATTCTTTCGTAGCCGGCATCATATGGATTAAAATCAGCCAGCCGATCGGTTTTTCAACTTCAATAAGATTAGCGATTATTTTTATACCATCTTTAGCCGCGAGAGAAATTTTCATAAAAATTTTTTAAAGTCCCCCCGGGAGGAATCGGTCACAAATAATTTGCTTCGCAAATTTTTGCGACCCCGCCTCGTTTGTTCCGCTTCGCGGAACATCGTTGCGGCTTTCGATTCCTCACGCGAGCAAAGCAGTTTGCTCGCTCCGGTTGTCCTTCACTTCGTTCAGTCCCCCCGGGAGGAATCGAACCCCCATTTTAGGTTCCGGAAACCTATGTTCTATCCATTAAACTACGGGGAGAAAATTCTATGCTCTCGGAGGGATTCGCCGATTACATCGGCAGGTGATTTTTGATTTTGCTTCGCAAAATAACAAAAATCCTTTCAAATCCCTCGCGCGAGCCAAGCAGTTGGCTCGCTCTTCAAGCATAGAATTACTGGGCAATTCTATGCTCTCGGAGGGATTCGAACCCCCAACAACTGGTCCGAAGCCAGTCGTGATATCCATTTCACCACGAGAGCAATCATTATATTACATAATTTAATTTATTTTTCCTTGTAAAACAAGTCTAAAAATAGATCTGTTGTATAATAATTTTTGTCGCGAAATTTTTAGATTTTAAGCGAGACGAAGTAAAAATTTTAAGGCAAAATAGCGCTTTTGTTAAAAAAATTTTTTGCAAAATTGCAGCCAAAATATTAAAATTGTAGTAGAAAAGTTATTATGCGACAGGTCTATATTATATTTTAATAATGAAATATAAAATTTCAAAGGAAATAAAAGAAGTTTACGGCGCGTTAAGAAACGCGGGCTATGAAGCTTATTTGGCTGGCGGCTGCGTGCGCGATCTTTTGCTGGATAAAAAACCCAAGGATTGGGATATTACCACCAATGCCCGACCGGAAGAAATTGAAAAACTTTATGAAAAAAGTTTTTATGAAAATCAATTCGGCACGGTCAGCGCGATCACCAATAGTGAAGACGAAACGTTAAAAGTCGTGGAAATTACGCCATACCGTTTGGAGTCAAAATATTCCGATAAGCGCCACCCGGATGAAGTAAAATTTACCAAAAAACTGGAAGATGATTTGAGCCGCCGCGATTTTACCGTAAACGCGATGGCTTTGGATTTGGAGTCCGGCGAACTGATTGATCTTTTTGGCGGGCAGAAAGATTTAAAAAAAGGCGTTATTCGGGCAGTGGGCGAGCCAACAGAGCGTTTTGAAGAAGACGCTTTGCGGATTATGCGGGCTAGCCGTTTAGCCACGGAGCTTGATTTTGAAATTGAAGAAAAAACCAATCAGGCGATCAAAGAAAAATCCTTGTTATTGGATATTATTGCCAAAGAGCGCGTTAAAGACGAGCTGATAAAAATAATAATGTCCGACCGGCCGCAAAAAGGGCTGGAACTGATGCGGGAAACCAGCATTCTTAAGCGGGTTTTACCGGAACTTGAAGAAGGTTGGGGCGTCACGCAGAATAAAGAGCATATTTTCAAAGTTTGGGAGCATAATTTGCGTTCGTTGGAACACGCGGTAAAAAATAAATACGGCTTGGAAATCAGAATGGCCGCGCTTTTGCACGATGTCGGAAAACCCCGCGCCAAACGCGGCGAAGGCCCGAATTCCACTTTTTACAGCCATGACGTGATCGGCGGCGGGATGGCGAAAGAAATTCTTTTCCGCCTTAAATTTTCCAAAAAATTTACGGAAAAAGTTTTTAAGCTGGTCCGCTATCATTTATTTTTTTCGGATACCGAGGTGATTACCCTTTCCGCGGTGCGCCGATTAGTGAGAAACGTCGGGCCGGAGAACATTTGGGATTTGATGAAAGTGCGTTTTTGCGACAGGATGGGAATGGGCCGGCCCAAAGAACGGCCGTTTCGCCTTAGAAAATATCAGGCAATGGTTGAACAGGTGCTTCGCGATCCCATTTCCGTTAAAATGCTTAAAATAAACGGCGATCGGCTGATAAAAATAACCGGCCTTGAACCCGGCCCTAAAATAGGCCATATTCTAAATATCTTACTGGAAGATGTTTTAGATGATCCGAAATTAAATACCGCGGAATATTTGGATGAAAAGGCCAAAAAATTGGCGGTTTTAGCCGATAAAGAACTGGAAAAATTAGGTAAAGAAGCCAAGAAAAAAAGCATGACAGTAGAAGAAGAGGCCGTGGGAGAAATAAAAGGAAAGTATTACGTGAGATAACATAACGGAGTGTAGTATAGTGGCAGTACGCGGGGTTCGGGACTCCGTAGCGGCAGTTCAATTCTGCCCACTCCGATTAGGGGCCTATGGTCTAGTGGCATGACGCGTCACCCGTCCCGTTAGAAATTTATGGGCTCATAGTAAAGTGGCATTACGCGGCATTCGCATTGCCGAGGCCCGGGTTCGATTCCCGGTGAGTCCAAAAACGGAATTTCTAACGGGATGAACATTGACAGGACGGCAGTTCGATTCT
>Ga0209542_10005636_pt1 | contig 24861 bp, 20 predicted proteins | sample RifCSPhighO2_01_FD_184028 | JGI IMG/M metagenome (GOLD analysis project Ga0209542, IMG submission 184028) | Soil microbial communities from Rifle, Colorado - Rifle CSP2_plank highO2_0.1 (SPAdes) (version 2) | ecosystem: Environmental > Terrestrial > Deep subsurface > Rock core/Sediment ...
GAAACGGCACCGGGGTCAATGTTGAGCGTGTCGGGCGGAGGAAGTTTCGGCAGCGGGTACGATACCACGGCGGCACCAACAGGGGGATTGATAATCGAAGGCAACGTCGGCATCGGGACGACAACGCCCCTCGCGAAAACATTTATAGAGGGGGCGGGATTGATAGTGAAGGGCTCGCTTTCGGCAGCGTCAAATCTCGTCAATTACGGCGGCACCGGATCAATCGGTCTCGATACCGCAGGATCCCTGGGGCGTATTTGGACTGACAGCGCCTCGTCACTGGCGTTCTATCCGGGAACGGCGGAAGCGGTGCGCATCACCGGAGCTGGCAACGTCGGGATCGCTTCAACCTCGCCATTCTTGAGGCTCACCGTGGGGACTGGCGACGGCACGGAACGCGATATCGGTGTCTTCAATGGCTCAATCTGCGCCGATAACGGCGGCTCCACCAAATGCTACGGCGCGCTCACGGCGGGCGTGGTATACGGCGATTCCTCCTCCTTCGAACTCACCGACGTGGCCGAACAATACCCCACGACCGACGCCTCGCTCTCACCGGGCGAGATAGTGGCGATTGATAGCCGCGCAGGCACGAATGTGAAGCGCGCCGTTTTGGGAGATGCTCCGATGGGCATCGTCTCCACCGCGCCGGGCGTTCTTCTTGGCGACGGGGATGGCTCCGAGGAGCGGGTGGCGATCGCGCTCTCGGGCCGCGTGCCGGTCATCGTCACGATGGAGAACGGCGCGATAGCGGCAGGGGATCGCATCGCGCTCTCGGGCCGCGCGCCTGGCCGCGGGATGAGAGCGACCGAGAGCGGCCGCACGGTGGGCATCGCGCTTGAAGACACAGACACGGCCGGATCGGTGATGGTATTCATTGAGCCGGAATTCACGTGGAGCGCGGGCGACCAGGCGGCGTTCGCGAGCATTATGGACATGGCATCTTCCACGCTCGCTTCGACAACGGTTGAAATAGTGGAGGGATCATTCATCGATGGATTCGTGAAAGGCATGTTCGCGCAGATTACACGCTGGCTCGCGAGCGCGACAAATGGCATCGGCGACGTCTTCGCCCGCGTCTTCAACGCGAGCGAGAAGATCTGCGTCGACGGCGAATGCCTGACCCGCGATGACATCCGCGCGCTCCGCGCGATGACCGCTTCAGCATCCTCCCCATCGTCCGACGATGATGACTCCTATTCACCCTCCCCTTCCGCCGAAGGTTCCGGAGGGACACAGCCTTCCAATGACGATGCATCCGCATCCTCCACCCCACCGACTTCCGACGGTGATTCCTCCACCGCATCCTCAACTCCGGCAACATCAGACGATCTCACTCCACCGACTGACCAACCCGCGCCGGAAGAGACCGGAACGGATGAAACTCCCCCCGCCGAAGTAGAACAGGGAGCCGAAGAACCTGTGGACTCGTCCGCCGAGCCGGAATCAGAACCCGAGTCTTCGCCAGAGCCTGAACCTGAATCCGAAAGCGCGGCAGATGCGGGCACTCCACAAAGCTAAGTATGAAAATAAAAAAAGATTTTGACAGATGGAATGCATTAAAAAAGAATCTCCATGAGAGGGAGATAAACGCATTTGCTTATGCCCGAGAGATTTGGTGGTGTTCAATTGGTATCAATATTGGTGCAGAAACGGACGGCAAGCATGACAATTTGGAACGACCGGTAATTGTCATGAAGATATACAACAAAGAGACATTGCTCGTTTTACCGATCACCAGTAAGCCCAAGGCTGATAAATTTCATTACAAAATCCATGCGGGTAAACACACTGGCTGGGTAAAATTAACGCAACCGCGAGTAATAAGCCACAAACGACTCTTGAGAAAAGTGGCTATTCTTGGGGAGGTTGAATTTAAAGCATTGAAAACAGTATGGAAAAACTCACTCTAAAACAAATCGGACTCCGCATTTCTGCGGAGTCCTCGGAGGCCGAAGCCCTAATGTATCCATGATACTCCTCGAAAAATTAAAGTCAAGTGAAGCACGTTCGTACCATTCGGACAGCCCGGCCGGAAAGCCTTGATGCCCGTGCAAGATATTTTCAAGTGACGTATACTAACGTCTATGACCATTGCAGATATACAAGACCGCATACAATCCATTTTGCGTCGCTATGGCGTAACGCAGGCGGGAATTTTCGGATCGTTTGCCCGTAATGAAGCGTCGGAGAACAGCGACGTGGATATTCTGATTACCTTGCAAAAGCCAATCGGCGTTTTTGCGCTCGCTCGTCTTCAGCGAGAGCTTGCCGATGCTATCGGTCGGCCGGTAGATTTGGTCACTTCCGACGCATTGAATCCGCGTATATCTCCGTATGTGCAAGCAGATATCAAATCGATCGCCGTATGAAAGATGATTCGATTATTATTTATCGAATCCGGGACAGTTTTGAACTGTCGCTTCCTGATATTTTTCTCACCGCAACGAGAGATATTCCCGAACTCCTCCGTGAACTCTCGCGACATCGGGGATGACGTGACGAGCCGGAGCCTTCCCCAGAACCCGAAGCCCCCGCACCCGAAACCCCTTAATCCCTTAGTCCCATTAGTCCCCTTTCTCCTCTTTTGAAACGATTTGTCCATTCGGCAGCCTCACCAATCCTTTCTCCTCGAGCGTCCGCTCAAACCACCGATCCTCCGTCATCCGCTGTTTCCGCCCAGCCGCAAGCCGATCCGCTCCCGACAGCCGATGTTCTTCCACCATCTTTTCTTCGAGGGACTTTTGCAATTTGCTAAACAAGAGTTTCAATTCTTTACATCTCAGTTTCAATTGAACAACCAACGGCAATTTTGTATCCAAAGGATAAAATCGCAATCGCGCGACTTCTTCTCCCTTTAATTCCCCTTCCATCCCTTTTCCGCCAAAGGCGGATCCGCCTCTGGCGGACAACCCTTTATAGGCTCCTTTGATGATATCGTCGCAATCCTCCTCCAGCTCTGCATTCGCGCCAATCGAAAACCCCAAGAACTCATAATATTCTTTGGTCGAATTCCGCATCCATCCTTCGACGATATTCTGCTTCACCGATCGCGCGGAACGATCCATCTGATCGGCAAGCGCGATCAGGGTCTTCTCGCGGGGAAATTGCGCGGTGAGCCGCGCGCACTCGCCTTGGAGCTCTTCTGCTTTTTTGTAGACGAGGAGTTTCTTGTACCCTTCTGGGTCGGCTGATTGCCGCAGTGCCATCCCCCCATTTTATAAGAGAGCGAAAGGGTTCAAAAGGGAAACAATGGGATTAAGGGGATACGATGCGCCACCCCTGCGTAAGCAGCGGCTCCGCTTTTTTGTATTTTATTTCCTGCGTTTCCGTGCCGTTCGTTATCACTACTTTGTCGTTCCGTCCGTATTCCTTTTTTTCATGGCTGTGGCCGCTCCCCGCAGTGATCGCGCGCGCCGCATTCTCAATGACGATATTGCGCTGCGGCTGCGATGATGAGTTCGCAAGAACGTTCGGCAACATGTTTGTCACATGCTGAATATACGAATCTTCCATGATTTTGAAGAGGTTCAGCGCCTCTTTTTTGTATTCTACGAGAGGATCACGCTGTCCATACGCGCGCAAATTGACGCTCGAGCGCAGATATTCCATCTGCTCGAGGTGATCCACCCACAGCCCGTCGACGGTCTGCAAGAGAAACCGCCGCACCGCTCTGTAGAACATTTCATCCCTCTTTGGCTCGCCGGAGCCTTGCTGTGCCTCTCCGAAGCCTTGCGCGGAGGAGGGGCGAAGGCGGCTTTCCTCCATCCCAATTCTCTCAAGCTCCGCATCGATCTCTTCCGCGCTGCCGATGAGCAGCATAAAGCGTCGCGCGTAGACAGACTTGCGCTGAATATTCAAAACATCATCGTAGGCAAGCACATGCTTGCGCGCATCGAAATTCATCTCCTCGATGCGCGTTTGCGCTTTTTCCAAGGAACGCGTGATCATTTTGTTGTAGATCGGCTCGTCCTCGGGAATGTTGAAGGTACCCATCACCCGCTTGATCATGTCTGAAGCGAATACTTTCATCAGGGGATCTTCGAGGGAAACAAAAAACTGCGTCTCGCCCGGATCTCCCTGACGCCCAGCGCGACCGCGCAGCTGATTGTCGATTCGTCGCGCTTCATGTCGCTCCGTGCCGAGGACAAAGAGGCCGCCTGCTTGTTTTACTTCCTCATACGCCGCCACGCTTCCCGGGTTCCCCCCGAGCTTGATGTCGACGCCGCGGCCCGCCATGTTGGTGGCGACCGTTACCCCGCCCCGCTTTCCCGCCTGCGCGATGATCTCGCCTTCGCGTTCGTGATTCTTCGCGTTCAAGAGCTCGTGCGGAATGCCCTCTTGCTTGAAATGCGCGGAAAGGAGCTCGTTCTTCTCGACCGAGACGGTACCGATAAGCACGGGCTGACCATTCTCGTGCAGCTCTTTTACCTTGCGCGCCATGGCCTTGTACTTCCCCGCCTCCGTCTGGAAAATCTGATCTTCCGCGTCAATGCGCGTGATCTGTTTATTCGTCGGCACCACGACAGTATTGAGACCGTACACTTTGTAGAATTCTTCAGAGGATGTTACGGCAGTCCCCGTCATGCCAGCCAATTTTTCATACAAGCGGAAGTAATTTTGGAAGGTAATCGAAGCAAAGGTGCGACTCTCCTGCTGCACCGAAACGCCTTCTTTTGCTTCTATCGCCTGATGCAGCCCGTCGCTCCAACGACGCCCCGGCTGCATGCGGCCGGTAAACTCATCGACGATCACGACCTGCCCATCACGAATCACATACGCTTTGTCGCGCTCGTACAGGGCCTTCGCGCGAACGGCCGTTTCAAGGTGGTGCACTAATTTTATCCCCGCGTCGGTATAGATGTTTTCGATGCCGAGCAGTTTCTGCGCTTTTTCGATGCCGAGGTCGGAGAGCGCGATCTGCTTGTGCTTTTCATCCACTGTGTAGTCATCTTCAATCGTCAACGCGCCGGCGATTTTGGCAAATGTGGCGTACAAGGATTCCGCGTCTGATACGGGCGCGGAAATAATCAGCGGCGTGCGCGCCTCGTCAATGAGAATAGAGTCGATCTCGTCGACGATTGCAAAATGATACCCGCCTTCGGTACGCTGAAGCGTACCTTCGGCGTGGCGAGGCCCGCCAGAAGGTTCGCGAAGGCGACCTCTCCACTGCCGCAAGTTTTTCGGCTCGTATTCAAGATTATCGCGGAGATAATCGAAACCGAATTCGTTGTTGGTGCCGTAGGTGATGTCGGCCTCGTATGCTTCGCGGCGGTTGCAGGGACGGAGAAAATCATGCTCAACTTTGAAACCGCCAAGGATATCTCGTTCGTGGTCGAGGGCTTGTCCTTCCGAAGCCTTGGCGAAGGAGGAGTCGTATATAAACGATGCTTCGTGATTGAGGATACCCACGGTCATCCCGAGCGCGCCATATACCTGCCCCATCCATACCGCGTCGCGGCGCGAGAGGTAGTCGTTGACGGTAATGACGTGGACGCCCCTCCCGGTGAGCGCGTTCAGATACGCTGGCAGCGTCGCAACGAGCGTTTTTCCTTCGCCCGTTTTCATCTCGGCTATGCCGCGACGATGGAGAATGATGCCGCCGACGAGCTGCACATCGAAATGACGCTGCCCCAGCGTGCGCCACGATGCTTCGCGCACCGCGGCAAAAGCCTCCGGCGCCAAAGCCTCTAAATCCTCGTCTTTCGCAAGGCGCTCTTTGAACTCGGCTGTTTTTGCCTTCAATTGCTCATCCGAAAGAGCCTGCATGACAGCTTCGCGCGCGCCGGTCGCCTCCACGATAGGCATCGCTCGTTTCAGCGCGCCACTGTCTTCCGCAAACCACTTTTTCCAAAATGTCATAGTTCATTATCCTACCGCAAAAGCCCTTCAAATGCGACGGGACTGACGAGCGCGCGTGAAATTACAAATCCCCCACCTTCTTAAAGAGTGGGGGATTTTCGGAAACTTCCGAAAAGAAAACTATCGGCGCTTTTTCTTCGTCGCCTTTTTCTTCGTCGCCTTCTTGCGTTTCTTTGCCATAGGGTATTTAAATTTTTGATTCTAAGATCGACCCGCACGCATTAAAAATATTTATGCAATGCGTTTTTATAATTATTGCACCGAAGCGCGCACATCATGTGAAATTACGACGGACATGTGGATAACTCGCAATCATTCTTTTGAAAAACGCATGAATGGTTATTCATATGTTTCTTTTCGTGTATTCGTTTTTACGCAAAAAAATTGAAAACGAAGAACCCCGCGTGAGCGGGGTACTTCGCGACTTTCTTTGAGAGCCACAGATTATGGACACTCACAGAGCGAGTATACACTGCTCTTCCTCCCCTTTCAATCCCCTTACTCCCTTGATACCATAGAGGCAGAAGGACATGCTCCGTTCTGCGTTGAAACTACGAAGGGCGCAGTGCGGAGGGCGGCGGCACTCACATAAGACTTTCACTTTGGAGCTCGCACCCGTCCTCCGCCGTGTGCCTTTCGATCCCTTTTGACCCCTTTATGGCTTCAATTTTCCGCTTTCGATGTCCCCTATGAGCTTGTCGGCATCCGCCTTTCTCGAAGGGTTTACAGCGGCGGCTTCCTCAAGCGTCCGCCGTGCGGCGGCCTGGTCGCCAATCATGTAATACATGCTTGCAAGATACTGAGCGGCGGTGAAATTCGACTTCTCCAAATTGTACGCTTCGGCAAGGTATTTCACCGCGCTCTCCTCATCGCCTTGCAGAAGGGCGTTCTGTCCCATTTGATACAGGATCGATTGCTTGCCCGGCGAGAGCTCGCGCGCCCTTTGATAGTAGACGGCGGCTTCTTTGTAGAGTCCCGCTGCGTCGAGGACTCCCGCCGCAAAAAGCGGGTGGCGCGCGTCCAAGGGAGACGCCGCGGCTTGTTTGTCGAGCTCGCTCACCGCCGTCTGCGCAAACTGCGCCTTCACATCAGCGGGAACTTGATCGGAGGCGAGAATTGACATCGTGATCTGCGCGAGCTGCTCGCGCGCTTCCTGCGTCCCGAGCGACTGATAAGAAATCGCCCGTTTCAAAAGCTCAAGATTTTGCGCGACGCCGCCCGGCTGCCCCTGTATGCCGGCAATGAGCGTTTTGTTGGCTGTGTATGCGTTGGCGTTGATGCTCCATATCAAAAAAATGGCGAGTATTCCGCTCCCCGCGCCGACCAAGCCGAGCGCACCCTGCGGAATAATCGTCGCCCGTATGATCGGCGCGGCGTCACGCGCGGCGATTTCCCGATACGCAATGTAGCCCAAGACGGTTGCAAAAAGAATCGAGCTCGTGATGTTGTCGAAGACCGTGAGATTGTGCGCGAAGTACGCGGCGAGAAGGCCGGTCAAGATGCTGCGCTCCTCGTGGGTGAATGCCTCTTTGCCACCGAGGCCGAAGACGGAGCGCACGTTCGCTCTGCTGAGCTTAGTGCTTCCTCGCTCGGCGCTCGGTCGCCACAGTACAAGAAGCGCCGCGGCGAAGACGCCTAAGAATGCGAGGAGTCCGAGCGTGCCGCCCGCAATCCACCAGTCGAAGACGCTGTTGTGCACGCGATCAAACCACTGCTCCTGCGCGTACATGCGCGGGTCGTAGTACTTGTCGAAGACGAGCGCGTAGTTTTCCTGCCCCCAGCCAAGAAGAGGCCGCTCCTTCACGCCCTGCCAGGCCATTCCCATGTTGAAAAAGCGCGCCTTGGTCGTGTTGTCGGTAAGAGAAATCGACGCCAGGCGATCTAAAAAGACAATGCTTCGCACAACAGCGCTGTCGCGCGCCACCCACACTATCCCCCCGAGCACGATGAGCGCCGCAAAGAAACTTACCGTAATGACGCGCCATTTTTTTGCTCCATGACTGAAAGAGAGAAGAATGAACGTCAACAGCGCGCCGCCGATGAGGCCGAGCATCGCGCCGCGCGTACCGGTGAAAAGCAGCGCGATCGTGTCCATGATGATCGCGCCGCAGTAAAAAATGGCCGGCCAGAGATGATCTTTTGCTGGTCTCACCTTTCGCATCTGCGTCCACAGCATCGCAGCGAGGAAAATATGGAACAGCATGTAAGCCGCCAAGTAGATCGGATTGCCAAATGTCGCGTCAATACGCGCCGAGAGGCCGCCGACTCCTCCTTGGCCCAGCGCCGCGACGCCGATGATCTGCATAACACCGTTGATCGCAAGAAGCATCGAGGCGACGAGCGATACCTGAAACAGTCGCCGCCAGATTTTTTCTGTATTCAAAACAGATGTTGCGACGACGAGGTAGGCAAGCAGGTGCGCGAGCGTTATCCATCCTTCCATGCGCTCGAAGTTGCTCCAGATGCTCTTCCCGGGATACGCGCCAAAGAGGTCGGCGATGCCGATCGCAAGTACGAAAAGCGCAAACGCTCCCATGACCCACGACCGGCGCGGCCGATACTGTGGCAGCACAAGCGCGAGCGCGAGCCATGCGGCCGCCATGATCTCCACCAATATGCGGAACGCGAAGTTTTTGGCCGTTATGTAGGGAAAGAAGAGATTCGGGAACATCTGGCCGTCCGCCACGATAAAGGGCACGAACGGCAGCACAAATACCGCGCCGACGACCGTCCAGCGCAACATATCCTGCACGAATTTCATTACAGGGATGCTACCATAGAGCGAGACTTGCGGAAAGAAGAAGATCGCGCTACCGCGCCGGCGCCGTCGGCGCGGCCATAAAATGGCGATAGAGCGCGAGCAGCGTTACGAGAAAACTCACCACAATCGGCCCGAGAAAGAGTCCGACTGGCCCGAAAAACGCGAGGCCGCCGAGTACCGAGAGGAGCACGAGGAGCGGATGGAGATCCATGCCGGAGCCCATGAGCTTCGGCCCGAGTACGTTGTCGATAAGCCCAACGGCAACAACGCTCCACATCGCAAGACCCACCGCAGGTCCCATCGCTCCAATCGCCACAAGATAGATACTGGCGGGGGCGAGAATGAGCCCGGTACCGAGGGGCGGCACGAGTGAGACGAGCGCTGCGATAAATCCAAGCATGACGGGATTGGGCACTCCAAAGAGCGCAAAGCCAATGCCGCTCAAGAGTCCCTGAATGAGCGCGACGACGAGCTTTCCCTTCACGACCGAATTCACCGCCGCGCCGAGCTTTTGAAAAATCATTTCGTCGTCCGCGTCGGCAAGCGGGCTGATCTCGATGATGACCCGCTTGAGACGATTCCCATCGCGTAGAAGGTAATAGAGCGTCATCAAAAAGATAAAAGTTTGCAGAAAAAAAGTGGAGATACCGGAAAACGCGACGCCAAGATGCCGGACGATCCAGGCCGATGCCTGTTGCGCGTACACGCTGATATTTTCAGTGAGCTGCACGAGTGGCTCTGCGGCGCTCGGGATGTATTGATTGATCCACGGCAGCGTGCGCCCGAGCCATTCTTCCTGAAAGGAGCGAGCTTCACCGAAGGCGATGTTCGTATACAGATTCTGCGCCTCCTTCACGAGCTGCGTCCCCACAATAATCATCGGTATGAGGAGTACAAGTATGGAAATGACGACCATAAGGAGCGCGGCGAGCGATTCCCTACCGCCGAGCCACGCGACGAGGCGTCGATAGAATGGCTGCAAAAGTACGGCAAAAATAATGCCGAGCGAGAGGGGGGCCATGAACGGCGCCAAAATAAAGAACGTGAGCGCGCCAGCGGCCGCTATAAGCGCGAGCAAAAAATGGCGCTCTCGTAACGAGCCGATCATAGCGGCATTAAATCATACCTATGACACGCGCCGCAAGGGGCAGTGATGTCTTGCCCGCGCGTTTGGAGAAAGTGGCGCTGCCGATTGTTACTTGAAGGCGCCGCGCAGCCGCAGTCCGACAAGGGCGTACAGCAGTCTTACGCCGTGCTTAAGGTGATGTTTTGAAGTTCCAGCCGTGCGCGGCAGACACGGTATCGTGTACTCGCCGAAGCGAATAGATGCGTCTTTCGCAGCGAGGATTTTCAACTCTTGCACGAAAGCGAAACCGTCGCATCGCGGTTCAATACGCGTGAGTACGCTCTTTTTCAGGATGACCATGCCTGACTGCGAATCGGCGAGTGAAATGCCGAAGAGAAGGTTGGTTGCAAGCGTCAGCGCCCAATTACCAAAATGTCGCAAGAGACTCATGGGCGCGCCTTGTGGAAGCGGGAAACGCGATGCGGAGATCACGTCAAGGTTGTCTTGTGCGAGCATGTCGAGCATGCGGGGCAATTCTTCGGCAGGATGCTGATTGTCGCCGTCGATGACGGCGACAATCGTGCCCGTCGCCGTTCGAAACCCAGCCCTCACCGCGGCGCCAACGCCCTGAATACGTTCGGGGACGACGCGTGCTCCGCGCGCCGCCGCAACGAGCGCGCTTGTGTCGGTGGAATTATTGTCTACCACGATGATTTCCCGCACTCCCGTCGGAACCGCCTCGATAACGCGAGCGATGGAGTCCTCTTCATTGAAGCACGGGATGACGATTGAGACCTCGCTGATCGAAGGCGCGGCATTTTTTGGCGGAGCGCTTTCTGATACGGCTGTTGCCAGCGATTGCGGTCGCGCGAATATGAGTTTGTCGTACATACAATAACTCCAGAGCGCGATACTCGCGTTTGCGATGACGACAGCCAACAAATGCGCGACATGGAGATATTCGACCAATAGATACAGCAAAAACGTATTCGCAAAAATGTTGAGAAGAAATACGAGGAAATAATGGGCGATTTGTTGTCCTTTTTTGGGAGGAGAATCGTCTCGAAACGTACAGAACTTCTGGAGGATGAAACTGACGATGAATCCTACAAAAAATGAGATGATAGACGCGGCGATGTACCATACGCCGAGTCCGTACCGAAGTGAGGAAAAAACGGCCACACTTACAAGAAAAACCACGCTCCCCGAGAAGAGGTAGCGCAGCGCTTTGGCGAGATGCCCGTTGGGGCCGCTCTCGAGTGCGGCGCGTATCCGCAAAAAGAATCCGCGAAGGCCAAGCGCCGCGAGTATAAAGAGATACGGTTCAGCGGGCACGCGGTAACGCGCGATTGAAAGCGGCCCCGTCAGGATTGCGAAGTACGCGATCAGCATCGCGCATACCCATGCTTCATAGCGCCGCCGCTCAAAAAACCATCCCATAAGCGCGAGCAGGGTAACAAGCGCCCAAAAACCAAGCTCGACCACTGTGGGGACGAGCATGGCGAGCGATGATCGTACTCGTTCACCATGAATGAGGTCGGTGAGCGCCGTACGCATTTTGTACAGCGTCGAACCAGAGAAATCCGTATTATCGCGCACCTGGCGCACTACCTGGCTGTACGTCCCGATACTGCTCCCCAGGAAAAATACCGGCACGTGGGACAGATGAAAATAAGCGTATCGAAGCGGGTCATCGAGGATGAAATCACGCGCGACTTTCATCGCATAGAGGCTGGCGTCTCCCCCGGCAGGCGTAGCGGCCTGCAGCGCCTCTGCGATTTTTTTATTGGCGAGCGCGACTTCAGGCGAACGTGTATGCCGGGCGGGATATACAACAGACGCCGGCCGCGTTTGACTCATCTCTTTCCACGCGAGGAAAAAACGCACATTGTATCCCATTACAATGCCCGTCCGTTGATGTTCGATTTCATATATCCCCCATATCGAGTGATTACGCACAATCCAAGGAAATACGATGACGGCGGCGCATACCGGCGGCACGATGAGCGCGATGAGAACGTTGCGCGCTCTCCCCGCTTTATTTTCTCCTTTCAGCCATTCGTGTGCCGAAAGCGCGATTGGTAACATGACGATGAGATATTCTCCCGTTCCCCGCAGCATCGCGAGTATGCCCAAGAGCATTCCGAAGATACCGGCTCGCACAAGAAAGTGCGGTGATTTCCAGAAAAATCCAACGTAGATCGCTGTCACGAGAAGCGAACTAAAAAGCGCATCGGTGAGAATCGCCGTACCGGTAAAAAAAACCATGGGTTCAAGGCCATAGAGCGCGGCCGCGCCGAGCGCAAGCCGCCTGTGCATGAATCGGCGTCCAATATCGTACAGAAAGACGACGGCGATGAGCGTCAGGGCAGTCTGCACGAAGACTGCCGGAGTAAACGATCCGGTTATTGTTTTTATCACCGCCAAAAAAAACGGATAGCCAGGCGCTATCTCGCGGGTCGGCGCGAGGTCGGGAAGCGAATCGGTAAACGTATGGTGCTCGATGAGATTGTTCGCGAGTCGCGCGTAGTACGCCCCGTCGGCGACAAGAATCGGATACGGGAGGGCCTCCGGATTCTGCGCGGCAAGACGCGAAAGATACACGAATGAGGAGAGGTGGACGAGGGCGATAAGCACGAGGGTTCCCGCCAGCAGTATGCGCTCACGATGAGCGTATGTCCCACAAAAAACGGATCGCATACGATTCAAGAACACTATCACATCTCTCGTACCCAAAAAACCAAAGGCTTAGCGGAATATTATGCGATAGGCGATGAAGCTTTCCGCGGCGATACCTGCCGACGTTACTAATTGAGCCAAAATATACCAGAGGTGAAAATATTCCACGAATACATAGATCAAAATCGCATTCACAATGAGATTGAATATATTCACGAGCGCGTGGAGCGAAAGCTGCAGCGGGATAGCGCGGCGGTCGGAACTTTTGAACACCCAATATTTTTGGGCGGTAAAATTAAATGCGAGCGCGATGAGGAACGCGACGGCTGATGAGAGCACGTACCATACCTCGAGAAACTCAGTGAATGCGTAGAGCGCCGCTATGTGAATAGCGGTCGCCGATACGCCAACGAGAAAAAAGCGCGCGAGCCTCCGCACGAAATCTGCCGAAGCGTCAGGCATATACTATCGAGCCCATCTTTCATACCATAGCTGAAAAACGAGTATTGTCCACAATTTTTTTCGGTGATCCGCACGCCCCTGTTCGTGCTCGTTCATGAGCCGCTCCACGACGCGCTCTTCAAACACGCCGCTCCTCGCAAGCTGCTCCTTCGAGAGCGTCTCGCGCATGAATGACCTGAGATCATGTTGCAGCCATGTGCCGATAGGAATCGCGAATCCTCGCTTGCGCCGATGCAGGATGTGCGGCGGCAATCTCCCTTGCATCAGCCGCTTGAGAATGTATTTGCCGCTCATTCCGCGGAATTTGTATTCATACGGCAAACTCTGGACGAATTCGACGATTTCGGCATCCAAAAACGGCGCGCGCACCTCAAGCCCGTGCGCCATGCTCATACGATCGACTTTGGCGAGCACCTGATCCATGCAGTACGTGCGCAGATACGACCACAGCACGTCGCTCTGAAATTCGCCTTGATCCCCCCCTTTTCTAAAGAACTGATCGAGATGCTCGTACGGCGAGTGCGTTGCACTTTCCCCCACTGCTTCTTTGAGGAGCGCGTTTGCTTCTTCGTCACTGAAAGCGCCGAGCCAATGCTGATGCCGATACCGCGGTGGCGCATGCACTCCTTCGAGGAATTTTTTGAGGCGGAAATCGAGGCTGAAGTACGAATGTCGCACGGGCAACGAGCGAATGAGCGGCTCAAAGATGTGTGCGCGTACTACGTTTGGCACTCTCCGATACAGCTCAAATATTTTTTCTGCCTGGAACGTGGGATAGCCGGCAAAGAGCTCATCGGCGCCGTCTCCCCCGAGCGCGACGGTCACGTGCTGCCGAGTAAACGACGAGAGGAGGTAGGTGGGAAGCGCGGAAGCGTCGGCGATGGGCTCGTCGAGATAGGCATACACTTCGGGAATGAGATCGAGGCACCGCCCCGCGGAAAAGAACTCCATCGTGTGCTGCACGCCAAGGCGCCGCGCGACGGCGTTCGCATGCACAGATTCGTCGAATTCCTTATCTGTGAATCCGATCGAGAAAGTTTTGACTGGCGCCTGAGAGACATTCTGCGCGTACCATGCGACAGTTGAGCTGTCGATGCCGCCGCTCAAAAAGATGCCAAGCGGCACATCCGCAATGAGGCGGCGCTCCACTGCGCCTGCAATTTTCTTATCGAGCTCGCGAACGGCCTCTTCAAACGGCATGTCTGTCTGCTTTCGCGAAATGTCCCAGTACGTGCCCTCCCGTACTCCTTTTTCAGGACGAAACTCTATGTAACCGCCCGCTTGTATTTTTTTGACGTTTTTGAATATGCAGTAGGGAGTGGGCACGCATTCGTACGTGAGATACAAACGGACGGCGAACGGATCGATTTCCTTTTTGAATTTCTCATGCTGCTTGAGCGCTTTGAGCTCCGACCCAAAGATGAGCGTGCCGTCGAAGACGCCCCAATAGAGGGGCTTCTTGCCCGCTCTGTCTCGCGCGAGATACAAGCTCGCCGTCGCGTGATCATAGAGCGCAAAGGCGAACATGCCGTTGAGACGTTCGAATGCTTTCGCGCCATATGCTTCATAGAGCGCGAGAATGACTTCGGTGTCGCTTGAGCTTTTGAACGCATACGTATTGCCGAGCTCTTTTTTAAGTTCGCGAAAGTTGTAGATTTCTCCATTGAATACGATCGACGTTTTCCCCGTCGAACTCGTCATCGGCTGATGTCCTGCCTCGGAGAGATCGATAATCGAAAGCCTCGTATGCGCGAGACCGACACGCCTATGCATCCACACGCCCCGATCGTCCGGCCCGCGCCGACAAAGCGCGCGCGTCATGCGCTCGAGCGTCTCTTGGTCGCCCTCCCCGTAAAAGCCGCCGATGCCGCACATAGAGCTTCTAGACGCGCTCTCGTATGCGGAACGTCGCCCTCCCCGCCGACTCGAAATAGGTGCGCGTCAGCATCTCCGCGATGAGACCGAGGAGAATGAATTGTATGCCGAGCAAAAAGAGAAAGACGGTAAGCAAGGGAAGCGGCGTATTGACGAAATTCGTGCCCGAGATCTTGAGCGCTATCGCCGCGAGCGCGGCAAGCGAGCTCAAAGAGATACTGACAACACCGAACGTGCCGAAAAAATGCATCGGCCGCGCAAGAAAGACGGTGAGAAAAAGTACCGATATGAAATCCAAGAGGCCGCGCAAGGTTCGGCCGATACCGTACTTCGAGACGCCCGCATGTCGAGAGTGGTGCTCCACGGGAATTTCAGTCACGCGAAACCCGCGCTTTGCCGCAAGGACAGGCAGAAAACGGTGCATGTCGCTGTAGAGCGGAACATCCTCAAGCACTTCCCGGCGATACGCCTTGAAGCCGCAGTTGAAATCATGGAGCGGAACGCCGCTGAATCGGGAAACGACCGCATTAAATATTTTTGAAGGGAGCGTTTTGTCCATTTTGTCGCGTCGCACGCGCCGCCACCCCACCACGAGATCGAATCCTTCTCCGAGCTTCGCGAGCATGTTGGGGATTTCCGCCGGATCATCCTGAAGATCCGCATCGAGATTGATGATGACCTCCCCCGCGCTTTCGAGAAAGCCCGCCGACATCGCCGCGCTTTTGCCAAAGTTGCGCGCAAAACGGATGACGCGCACCGCTTTGTCGCTCCCCGCCATACGCTTGAGGTCGTCGAAGCTCCCATCCTTCGATCCGTCATCGACGAAGATGATCTCATACGTGCCGCTCATTTTTTGAAGCGCCGCTTGCAGTTTCTCGTGCAGAAGCTCGAGATTGCCCGACTCTTCGTACACCGGAATGATGATCGAGTATTTCATACGCATTAAGCGCCTCTCATGAGGCGTTTCAGCCAAAGGAGAAGGACGCTGCCGCCGACACTCGCGCCGACAAAGAAAATCGAATTGACGGGATAGCGGAAGCGACCGTTGATGCCAAAACCGACCGACACCGAGAGCGCGAGGAGATACAAAAGGAGCGCAAGCAGAAAGAATGCCATCGTACGCGACTGTCCTCCTTGCATGATAAGAGAGCCTATGCCGACAAAAAAGAGAATCGAGACAATAAGCCAGAACAGTCTGCCAACGAGTGCGGTCGGAAGCGTAAGTCCAGCGTGCTCAATGCTCTGCTTCATTGCTTCAATCGGTCCTTCAGTCATCAACGTGTACGAGGGTGAAAAGAGTGTCTCGTACCGTGGCAAAATGTCCCAACGTTGCAAATAATATGTCCACGCGTCGTGCGTGAAGAACGTGATGGAAATGCTCGCGAAGACTTTCAGTGTGGGGACGGGGTTTTGAAGCATGATGCCAATCCCCTCTTTGAACATATCGGCGCTATGCGTGAGATCGCGCTGGAAATCCTCCATGCGAATCCCATAGCGCGCCGCGAAATCTTCCTCGATCTTCTGTTTCGCTTCGGGTGTCGGGATCTGATCACGCACGCCGATGATCGCGCCACCGAGGTCGGAGTAGGCGTTTTGGAGACCGCCGGAGGAGAGCGCGAACGAGTTGAAAACAACGTAATTGCGCATCATCCACGGGCCGACGATGATGAGAAATGGAAGAACGGCGAGCACGCCATATTTGAGGTAATCACGTACGGGCATCCGAACACAGACGATGAGTACTAAAAGAAGGGGGAGGAATTCCCCGATTGGGCGCGTGAGCGCCGCAACGCCGAAGATCGCCGACGCGCCCGCGATAAAAAGCGCGCGCGGCTCATTGATAAAGCGAGCGCATAGATACGCGCCGAGCGCAAGGAGCGTGGCAAAAAGCGTCTCTGTCAAAACCGATGTGCTGATGAATACGGAATACGGCTCAAACGCCATGAGAGCGGCTGCGACAAGGGAGAGTCGCTCGCCTGCCCCGTTAGAGGCTCTGCCTCTAACGGGGCGAGCCCCCACTTCCCTAGCGATCAGATACGTGAGCATAACGAGCACGCCGGAGAGCAGTATTTGCAGCAGAACAAACGGCACGTATGAATCGGAAAGAATGATGGAACCTGCAAGGAGTGCCGGCACAACCGGGACTCGCATACTGTCTGGGAGGTACGGCGGCTCAGTGAGTTGGCTAAATCCGTTTCCCTCGGCGATATTATTCGCTATCCGTAGATAGCCGTTTGAATCGCCCAGAATAGAGTAAGTTGGTTCGTTAGCCATCCACAAAAAGCCAAAAATCGCGAGCCGTAAGAGAATTGCAGCGCCAATGATAATGAGGAGGAGGGCCTTCGGAGAGGTCTTTTTTGGCATGGAAGAAAGTCTAACATTCCTTCAATCCATGCGCATTCCATAAAGAAATGGCGGCCGCGAATCGAACAATGACAACATATTGTCAACACAGTCAATAGAGTAGTGCGACAGGGACAGGCTACTATTCACTCATGCCGATCTCATTGAAGGAGCGAATCACAAAGATTTTGCGATGGAGCGAGCCATACATGAAAACCGATATGGTGTATCTCGCACGGGGTGGATTTTGGCTTAGCCTCGCAATGGCTGTTTCGATGGTCGGCGGGTTTGGTCTGTCGCTCGCATTCGGCAATCTTGTGTCGCCGGAAGTATTCGGCATGTATAAATTTGTATTCTCTCTCGCCGGACTCTTCGGAACCATCGCGCTCACCACGATCGGCACCACGGTAACCCAAGCGGTGGCGCGTGGATTCGACGGAGCGCTTAAACAGGGATTTAAAACTGACCTATTGTGGAGCATTCCATCGCTCGCGCTCACGCTTGCCGCCGCGGCGTACTATTTCTGGAATGGTAACAACGTGATCGCTCTTTCGCTCTTTATTGCTGCCCTTGGTACGCCACTCCTCAGCGCATCCAATCTCTACTCCTCATTCTTGCAAGGCAAGAGGGACTTTCGTCGCAATACGCTCTACGGATTCGCGATCGATATTGTGCCACCGCTGTGTCTCGTTGGCATTATGCTTTCGAGCGCCCGTGATTATGTGCCGGCATACGTGGCTGTATATTTCGCTGTCATGGTCGCGCTCTCCCTATACTTTTATACGCGCACCATTGCCGCCTATCGTCCGAAGGACAACGCGGATCCGGACCTACTGCGCAACACGCTGCACTTAAGCGGCATGAGCATATTCGGTCGCGCCGTCACATATATAGACAAGATCCTCATCTTCCATTTTCTTGGTCCTGTTCAGCTGGCGATTTATACATTTGCCGCAGCGCCGTCGCAGTATGTGTTGCGCCTCAACGGCATGTTCCGCACGCTCGCCTTCCCTAAGCTCGCGGCGCGCGACATTCCCTCTCTCAAAGCGTCCCTTCCGCATAAAATAGCCCTGCATTTTCTCGTGGCGGTAATCGTCACGACTCTCTATGTCTTACTGATACCCTATTTCTTTCAATTGTTATTCCCGCAATACATCGAATCTATTCCATACGCGCAGGCGCTCGGTCTCCTCATACTATCGACTCCGGGTATGTGGCTCGGTCAGACGCTTATCGCCCACATGCGCAAGCGCGAGTTGTACGTCATGAATACGATTCACCCCATCGTTAAGATAACCCTCTATGTGATATTCATCCCCCTCTACGGCATGTGGGGCGTCGTCTACGCGACGCTTATCGCGGGAGCGCTCGGAAGTCTCGTCGGCGCCTGGGCGTATCGACGGCTTTAATCAATTAAAAAACCGATAATTTTTTCAAGCGATCGATGATCTACGCCACTCGTATCATATTGAAGCGGCAATGTCCCATCGCTCGCTTCTTGCAGCATTGATCGAAACTCATCATGATCCTTTACGATGTTTGAGAGGCGGTATAAATCCTTCCCTTCATCGAGATACATGAGCGGCGAGAAGTTGATGAAGATGGCTTGTTTGCCGCTCGCTCGGATGCTGAAGTTGGCAGCCGTAAGCGGATGCGCGATATAAAGCTGCGAAAGCGAGATCAATTCATTGAGATCAGCTTCATTGCCGAAGATTCGTATTCCCATCTCATCAAAGGCTGTATATGTCTCCTTCTTTTCGCGAGGATGGAGCTTGAAAATAATGTCGGTCTCTTCCTTTTTGTATACGCTCCATACGTCTTCAAAAATCTTTTTGTAGTATTCGCGCTGCTCCTCTTCCTTAAGGTATACCGAATTGCGGCCGGTATAAAACGGGTGCGACAAAATGAGAATACGGGTTCGACCCTCGGAAAGTCCGTAGTGCTCGAGCAAACTCTTGCGCGCGTTCCCCGTTTGTGCTGCCTCGACCGCGCGGCGAATGAGCGAGTAATCCGCAGAGCCAACGATCCTGATCTGATCGTCACGCCATCCGCGCCAGTGGAAATAATCACGAAGCGTATCGTCGATGGTGCCAAGCTTGTCCATGTAATAGTTCTTATGGATATACGTGTCGCCACCGTTTAAAAGATCGGCGCCGACAAAGAGCGCATACAGGAGCGCATAATAGGCGGAAACAAGCGGGGCTCTCCACAAAGATCCATACCGATCCCACAGCACAAGGTATCTGCTATAGAGCGTGCGTTTGATATGCTTCCTCGGATCGGTGTGGAGCGCCCACTGCAGAGCATGCCGTTTGATGCCGCGTTTTTCAGCCACCTTAAAGAGCGAGCGCGCTCGCTGATCGGAGCTCGGCTCGGTAACCAAAGCATACGGCTGCGACTCCTGGAGGAACGGCTCGAATAAGCCAAGGAGCTTACTCTCCCACAGAAGCGGCGTGATGAACGGTATGTGGCCGCCGCGGCGCACGAATCGCGCATCGAAAGACAGGCCGCGTTCCTTGCAATAATCGATCATCCCCTTATCCTCAAAAAAAAGGAATGACGGCTCGAATCCGCGCTCCCGAAGCGCGGGAAAAAGTTTCTCGTAATACTTGAGCGCTCCAATATAGCGCGGCAAAAAGTGGATGGCGCGCGACGTACTCATCGTGTTCTCGAGAGCGCAGCTTCCACTTTGGCGATATCTTCGGCGCTGTCCAAGTCGAGGCTCTCGTCGGCGCTCATGACAAAAGGCAGCGTCCTCTCGCCGTCGAACCGCGGATTATCAATGCAGGGGGCGGCGCGCATGATGTAGATGGCGCCGTTGGGCATATAGAGTTTCGGCAGCATTTGGCGATTCATATTGGCGAATTCCCGCTTTGCCCCATTAGAGGCATCGCCTCTAATGGGGTGTGTCGCATATTCCAGATAGCCCTTTGTGTTGAGAATAGACGCCTTCAGAATAGAGTTGTCGATCTCATGCACGCTCATCAGCGCATCCGCCTCTTTGTCGCGCTCAAGCGCCTCAAATGCTTTGGTGAGGTGCTCCCCCGTCCGGAGGGGCGAAGTGGGCTGCAAAAAGGCAACGTACTCGGGCACTATTTGATAGCGCTTTTTATATTCGACGAGTGCATGTTGCAAGACGGATTTCACGCTCGCCGTATCGGTGCTTAACTCTGCCGGACGTTCAATCACTTCGGCGCCATGCGCTCGCGCTACCGACAATATTTCTTCGTCCTCCGACGAGACGATGACGCGCTCAATGTACGAACACCCTTTGGCCGCTTCTATGGTCCAGACAATGAGTGGTGTGCCACCGATTGAGAGAAGATTTTTTCGCGGTATGCCCTTGGAACCGCCACGCGCCGGAATGAGCGCAAGCGCGTTCATAGCCCTAGTATACTGCGTGTTTCTCCTTCCGAGAGCATGTCGCGAATTTCTGGTATCGAAAGAAGTTTTGTCGTTTCTGAAGTAAATTCGCCATATGTTGCTTTCTTCGCTTTGGGATATGAGAGCTGCGGTCGTGCAGGGCCGGATGTGTAATTCGGGAGAATAATGTACATGTCGTTGGTTTCAAGCGCGTTTTCCGACTCCTCCTCCGTAAGGAGTTTTTCGTGCGTGCGCTCGCCTTCTTTTGCTCCCACGATCGACACCGGATGCGGCAATAGAATGGTCCTGTCTTTGCGAAGGATCTCTTCGAGAGCCGCGACGATATCGCCCATGCGCGCCGCTGGCATCTTGAGAACGAAAATTTCTCGCTCCTGCATCATGCTTGCCGCGCGAAACACGAGTGACACAGCTTGCGGAATAGACAAAAAGAAGCGAGTCATGGAAGGATCAGTAAGCGTGATCGGTTCGCCGCGCCGTATTTGCTCCACAAAATGCGGCAAGACCGAACCGCGTGACCACAAGACATTGCCGAAGCGCACGCAGCTGAAGGTGGTGCGTTTGTCACCCTTATAAAAAAAGCTTGAGAGCATCAATTTCTCCGCGAGGAGCTTTGTGGTACCCATCACGTTGGTCGGATTTGCTGCCTTGTCGGTTGAGATGCCGACGACCTTTTCTACATTGTGCGCAAAGGCGCAGTCGATGACGTTTTGGGTACCGCCCACATTGGTCTTCACCGCCTCGAACGGATTGCGCTCGCAGATATCGACATGCTTCATCGCCGCTGCGTGAAAGACGATGTCGACGCCTTCCATCGCAAGCATGAGACGTTCTTTGTCGCGAATATCGCCAATGAGGTAGCGCAATCGCTCGTCTGTGCCGATCTCGCGCATGAGAGAGGCGTGCTTGCCTTCATCGCGCGCATAGATGCGGATCTGCGCGGGATCTTTTTCAAGCAACTGCCGCACGATCTCAGAGCCTATAGATCCCGTCCCCCCCGTCACCAATATCTTCTTATCCTTGTATTCGTTGGTCATGCGTTTATGTACGTCGATCGTACCACGATCTGAATCTCTCATATGTCTTCTCCAGGCCTGCCTTAAGATCGAGGGTTGGTCCGCCAAGTCGCTTTACATACTTTTTGTTATCCGCAATGATCTGCTGACTCTCTTTTATGTGGCGTCCTTTGATGCGCCTGATGCTTGTACCCGCAACGCCCTCGATGAGGTGGAGGACTTTTTCAAGATCGGCGCCGACACCGCCCGAAATATTGATGATCTCATGCTGACGCGGCGACCCAAGCGCAAGCGCCGCGAGCGCCTGAGCCACGTCGTCGACGTGTATGTAATCGCGCACCGACGAAAGCGAGCGCGCCTCGATCGGCTCATCACGAAATAGGGCGTGGAACGCGCGGCTAATGATCCCGTTACTGTGACGGTCGCCATATACGCTGCCCAGTCGAGCTATCGTGAGCACGGTTTTATTTTTCGCAGCCGTTTTGAGAAGTCGCTCTTCCTCGAATTTTGAATGCTCGTGCGGCGTGATCGGATCAAGTCGAGCGTCTTCTGCTTGCGCGCTATCCAAATCACCATAGAGGAGCGAGGTGGATGCGTAGATCACGTGCTTAGGCTGCGCCTTTTTGATCGCGCTTGCGATATTCTGCATCGCTTTTTTATGAGGACGGATCAACACAACAACGACATCGTGCGCGGCCATCAATCCTTCAAGTGCGGGCTCTTCCGCGGAGAGTCGGTAGTAGAGCGCGCGCGAGGGAATGACCTCTTTGAGAGGCTGCGAATGCACCACCGACACACTCGCCTCTTCGTGGAGATCGAGCACATCGACCAGCACACTTCCGATAAATCCAGTGCCGCCGATTATCAATATTTTTTTGCCTTTTTTTTGCGTCATATATTTAGTACGTCAAGACTTTCTGCACATTGGGTAGTTTCACTCTTTCCAAGATGCGTACCACACTCTGCGCGGTGTTGCCGTGATCGTAGGGGTTTTTGGCGCGTTTGATACGCGCCCGTAGCTTGGAATCCGTCATGGCCTTACGGAGCACTCTCTCGATCGCCGTTTTGGTATTGGCGACATCTATTACATTCGCTCCCCGTTCGCGCAGTTGCTGTCGCGTGCCAATGTTGACCGTCGGCAATCCAAAAGAAGGCGCTTCGTGAATACAGGTCGAAGAATTGCCGGCAAGCACCGTGGCGTGCTTGAGAATGCGCAGATAGTCTTCGTAAAGAATGTGCGGATACACGATAAAGCCCGATCTCTTCAAATGGGACACGATGCGGCGACCACCTGCGTCGTTGTTGGAATAGATCGCGAGGACTTGCGCGTCTTCCTTTTTTGCGACAGCTTGTATGGCTTCAATACTTTCCTTGATCTGCCGTTCGACATCATGGACTTCGGTCGTTACGGGGTGTTGTAAGAAGACGATGAGGGGCTTTTTGGGATCGAGACCGTATGTCTCGAAGATCGCCTCGCGTGATGGATAGGAAATAGAGTGGATTGTATCGAGACTTGGGCTGCCGACCAAAAACACGTATTTCGGATCTTCACCAAGCCGAATGACGCGCTTTTTGCTTTCCTCCGTCGCCACGAAGTGAATGTGCGAAAATTTCGTGATCGCGTGCCTCAAGACTTCATCCAAGGTGCCGCTCCGCTCCCCGCCTTGGATATGCGCAACCGGAATATTCATATGCATACCGACAATCGCGGCCGCAAGATGCGCATCGAGATCAAAGCCGCAGAAAATAAGATCGGGCTTCAATCGCTCCACCACATCGGTGATCTTGGCGATATACATCGAAAGCGCTCTCGCCATCGTGGCGCCATCGTCTTTGTCTTTTGCGGTGAATACTGGGATTGAAGCATCAACCTTGAATCCATCTTGCTTCAAGACATGCTTCGTCTCACCAAATTCTTTAATGAGATGGAGTCCCGTGACGACGAGTTGCAACTCGAGCTTTGTACTTTTCTGGACGAGCTGCATGATCGGCTTAAGACGGCTATAGTCCGCCCGGCGCTCGGTAATGAAAAGCACTTTTCTTTTTTTCATACGTGCGATATATCTCGTTTCTTCAATTGCACATCGGCTGCAATGTCACGCGCTGCGCGCTTGCCGAGCAGTTTCTTAAATTCACGCGCATGATACTCACCTGTGCCCGGGCGCTTCACCCAGAGATTTTTCATCGTCAGTTTCTCTCCCTTTTTAATGGGCGCTATCGTGACGACCGAGGCAAATGCGAAATCAATTGTCGGCTGCTCTTCCTTGAGAGGCCCCTTGTGATCGCCTCGCGCTTCCCAAATGGCGCGCGTACCTTCGATGATCATGCGAAGTTCTGCTGGATCCATCGACACGGCGATATCTTCGCCCTTCCATGAGCGATCTGATGTGAAATGACGCTCAACGACCGAAGCGCCGAGCGCAACAGCGCCAAGCGCCGCCCACGGACCTTCGGAGTGATTCGAAAGGCCGACGACCGCATCGGGAAATGTTTTTTGCATTTTTGGAATCGCATGAAGATACACACGATTAAATGGCGTTGGGTAGATGTTGGTGCAGTGCGTGAGTGCATACGGCACTTTGTATTTTCGGAGTATCGCGACGGTCTTCTTGATATCGAGAATCGTGTTCATTCCCGTCGAGACAATCATCGGCTTTCGAAATTTCGCAACATGCTCGATGAGCGGATAGTTGTTGCATTCGCCAGAGCCGATCTTGAACGCTTTCACGCCGAGCTTGTGAAGTTGGTCTGCAGCGGCACGCGAGAAGGGGGTCGAGAGAAAAATAAGTCCCATACCCTCCGCGTACTTTTTCAGCTCGCGCTCCTGCTCAGCGGAGAGCGCGCAGCGCTTCATAATCTCCCAAATGGATATATCGGCATTTGCGGGAATCGTTTTTCGCGCCTCCGACTCCACCATCTCATCCTCGATGACGTGTCCCTGAAACTTGACGCATTCGGCGCCGACCGCCTTCGCATCGCGGATCATCCGCTTCGCCTTTTTGAGGTCGCCATTGTGGTTGATACCGATCTCGGCAATGACAAATGGAGGGTAATCGGCGCCTATTTTTCGCTTGCCGATGGCTATATATGGGCTTTTTTTGGCGGCCATACGTAAGACCTAGCATACAAGAAATCCGGCAACTTTTCAAGTTTTGCGGACAAGAAGCCCACATTGAACGCGTCCTCCTATTGGACGCCTTTTGCGAGGAGTTCTGCGAGTTTGGCCTGCAGTTCTTTGAGCTGCGCCTGTGGATAATGGTGTCAGATAATGGTGTCAGGTACCGTTTTTCAAATACGCTGACTGATCTTTCCCTGTGAGTTGTTTGATCTGCTGTAAGTTGCCAATTGCTACATGGGTTGGATCTTGTGAATTAAATTGCCCGCGGGGGTTCGAATAATAACGAGCGTTGAGATAA
>Ga0209542_10005638_pt1 | contig 24861 bp, 22 predicted proteins | sample RifCSPhighO2_01_FD_184028 | JGI IMG/M metagenome (GOLD analysis project Ga0209542, IMG submission 184028) | Soil microbial communities from Rifle, Colorado - Rifle CSP2_plank highO2_0.1 (SPAdes) (version 2) | ecosystem: Environmental > Terrestrial > Deep subsurface > Rock core/Sediment ...
TCTAACTTCATAAACAAGTTTGCCTTCCAACACACTGTCTTGTCTAGAAAAATAAACATATTCAAAAACATCATGTTTTGGATTTGCTTCCGCTAATTTAACGCTTTTTAATCCATTTTTATTTATAATAATCATTTCACCTGGTTTCACCTCTCGGACGAAGCTTGCGGCAATGGTATAAAGTGCGCACGTTTCTGATGCCACAATATAGCCTCCACTTTTTTTCCCTAAACAAAGTGGCCGCATTCCGTATTCATCTCGTACTGCTACTAGTGTATCTTTATCCATCATCACCAACGAAAAAGCTCCAGTTAAAAGCGGGAAAACTTTGGCGACTGCCTTGGGCAGAGACTCACCTTCTTTTATATAAAAACCAATGGCATCAGCTATTAATTCTGAATCAGTTCTGTTTTTCTGTAATATTTTATGCGCAGAAAGAAATTTTTGCAGAGCTTTGACGCTCGGTAAATTGCCATTGTGAGCCAAAGCAAAAGAACAGCCAAAAGTAGTATCTTTGTTGAGAACTGGTTGAGCATGGTCAAGGGCTTTTCCACCCGATGTTGAATATCTATTATGACCTATGCCTAAATACCCTTTTAGATCTTTTATGTTTTTTTCCGTATAAGCTTGCGCTACCAGCCCTGTGCCCTTATGTGTATGGAGACTTTTTCCATCGCTGGTTGTTATTCCAGATGCTTCCTGTCCTCTGTGCTGTAATGCAAATAGAGCAAAAAAAGCCAGTCGGGAGACGGGTAAATTTTTGCCATATATGCCGACAATTCCGCACTTTTCTTTTAATTCGCTCATTTTTTAAAGTAATTAACTGCGTTTTTAAAAATTTGTAACCCAGCTCCTCCTTTTTCTTTAGTCTTGTTTTTATACCATAGTGGATTTTGATAAGTAAATATCCCCCTCTCTGGATGAGGCATCAATCCTAACACTCGTCCATTATACGCTAAAACCCCAGCAATGTCATGGTCGGAGCCATTTGGGTTTTTTTCAAGATTTTGAAATTCGCAAATTGGTCCTTTTACATATTTAAGAGCAATGTAGTCTTTGTTTTTTTTACTTGTTCCTTTAGTCCCGTTATGGCGGGATTGTTCAGGGTCTATAATGTAACGTCCCTCGCCGTGCGCTATTGGAAGTGATATCTTTTTTATTCCTTTGAGCCATGGGCTTTGTCCGACAACATCCAAGTCCACCCAGCGGTCTATATATCTGTTTTTTTTATTATAAGTTAAGGCGCCAGGCAGAATCCCTAAATTTGTTATTATCTGAAATCCGTTGCAGATGCCTATTAATAAAGTATCACGGGATAAAAATTTTTCCAGCTCTTTTGTTAAATGATTTTTGAACTTATTAGCATAAGCTTTACCGCTGCCAGTGTCGTCGCCATAAGAAAACCCACCCGGGAAAGCCAGAATTTGGTATTGAGAGAGCATTTTCGGTTTAGCTATCAGGTCATTGATATGCACAATGTCAGCTCTTACATTTTCTTTTGCCCCGGCTTTCTCAAAAGCGAATTTTGTTTCTTCTTCACAATTGAGCCCGTATCCAGACATGATTATTATTTTTATTTTTTGTTTTTTATTTTTCATATCAATATATTTCTTGCTGATAACATTTTTCGCAATATATAATTTCCGGTCGGTCAGGCGCGTAAGTTGTTTTAAATTCCACCACACATTTTTCTTTTCTATGAAAATGATTTTCCTTATCACACAAACAAGAACGGTTCCAAAGTTTAAGCGGATTTCTTAGATTGAGAAGTTGATAATTTCTACAATTAGGGCACAATCTTGGCAACGGCAAGTTCATTCTTTTTAAAAACTTTAATTCCTCCGGCACTATCTTAAAGGCTTCCGTGCATTGCTCTTTGCATTTGCCTTTGTGTTCACATTCTATCACTTTATTTAATATATCATCCCCTATCTCTTGTATATTGTCCGGTATATCTTCAGTTTTTATATCTATTTTGTAATTTCTATCTTCAATATCTTGCCACTCGTAATTTTTACTTAGTGCCTCTTCTTTATTTAAAGGGAAATATTCCTGTGCAATTGTTTCATTATATGCGAAAGGGGAAAGTTCAATTGGAAAAAATTCGCCGTATTCTCTATCTTTTTCCATGCAAGAAATAATATTTGGCACAAGTTTTTCATATTCTTCTTTGCTGTATTGTTTGTTTAAAATACAATAATTTTGTTTACGTAGTCCTATACAGCCATATATATTTTGGCAATCATGACAGTCTTCGCTATAACGAATGTTTTGACTAGAGAAATTCCTGACTCCGAAAGCCGCATTATAGCCGCCAAAGCTGTGGCAATTTTCATACTCAAGTTCACAGTTGAACCCTATGAAAGAAATATCATAACAATCTTTGGTGCCATGCCTACAGAAAAACAAAAACCTTGAATCCTCTGCTTCTTTTGAGCTGTAAGAATCATGAGTGTTTCTGGCTTCTGATAAGTCATCACCATCGGAGTTAACCGATTTATAGACCCGAGCATAACGGTGTGGCATTCCCATTTCCATTTCCCTCACTTTTTTTAAATTGTCTTGATGTTTTTTAAAACTTCCTTGATTTTCTTTGATAAATTCTAGGTATTCTTCTCTAGTATAGGGTTTATTAAAAATATGATATTGTTTATTTACCAACCCTACGCAGCCGAAGCAGTTAATACAATTCCGACAATCTATTAAGTACAAGCTTTCCACGCAATCTACACAATGTTCAGAAAAGAATAGCTTATTTGTCCGCTGGCATTCGAATAATCCGTAGCTAAATTCAATTTTATCGGAAAAAGCGATATCCATTGAATCCCTGGAATCAAAAACCTGATTTCCAAAATATATTCTTTCGTTATTATATCCTCCAAATAGCAGATAACACTCTTTAAAATCTTTTCCATAGTTACAATATTCACTGTTCACATAGTTAGTTTGAAACAAATTAGATCGTGGCACCTTCTTTTGCAGTTCTAAAAACTGTGCAAAAAAGGGCTTAGAAAAATCATAATTTTTTTCATAATCAAATGGATTCCATTTATCTCCAAACCAACATTCGCGGCAGAAGACAGTATAAGACTTATCTTTATTGTAAACACTTAACATTGATTTCTTACACAATGCGCATTCACGTCTATAGAAAACTCTATTGTTACGGAACATAAGTCGTCTCTGGAATCTGCAATCGGGGCAAAAGGTCGGTGGAGGCACCTTCATCTTCTCATAAAACCCAAAATCATCCATTTCAATGACGAAGTTCTTTTTGCAGTTTTGACAATTTTTTGTTTCAGTTTTCATTGTGAATTAGAAAATTTATGATAAATATCATGCAATCTTTTGACATTTGTTTCAACCACTTTTTCTTTATCTACAATAATGACTTTGCCATTTTTTTCAACTTTCCCTAGCTTTACATAGGAAATTCCTATGCATATTTTTTCAAATTCTTTCACATTTCTAGATGTAATCGATACCAATATCCTTCCCTGGCTCTCCGAAAAAAGCTTGATATCGGCCAAATTTAAGCCTCCAGGCAGGCTTCCCATATTAATTTTACATCCAAGCATTCCTCCGAGGCTTGCTTTAGCGAGTGCAATTCCTAATCCCCCTGAAGTCACGGAAATTGAAGAAGCTATAAGTTCTTTTTGAATAGCTTTTTCTAAAGCTAAATAAGTTTTTAGGTTTTTTTCTATATTAACTTTTGGCACATTGTTTCCGATAGCATTATTCCCCTCTTTTTTTGCCAGCATTTTATAATACTCACTTGCCCCCAATTCATCATTAGTTTCTCCCAATAGATAAATTATGTCACCCGCATTTTTAAACTCGGGCGAAACGGTTTTATAGAAATTAGGTAATACGCCTATGGCGGAGATAAGAAGCGTCGGAGGGATAGAAATGGCGACGGCATTTCCCTTTTCATCATACCCCCTAAAGTCGTTAAACATACTGTCTTTACCAGAAATAAACGGCGTACCAAAACCTACGGCATAGTCATAACAAGCTTTCACGGCGTCCACAAGCTGCGCCAAGCGTGTTTTATCATAGGAAGAGCACCAGCAAAAGTTATCCAATAAAGCAAGGTGTAAAAGAGTACCTCCGCAAGCGATAGAATTTCTTATAGCGGTATCAAGGGCACAGGCAGCCATGTCATAAGTGCTGATGTCTCCATATGAAGGGTACACCCCTGATGACAAAACGACTCCTTTTTCTGAATCTAAAACAGGGCGAAATATCTGCGCGTCGGTGTTTATGCGGCCAGGGCCAGAGAGAGGTTTTAATACAGAAGATGCCTGTACCTCGTGGTCATATTGTTGTGAAATAAAAGCAAAACTGTTCAAATTTATACTTCCCAATAACTCTTCCAGAATTTTTGTGCGGGAAGTTCCTTTGGGTATTTGAGGTTCAGGGAAAGTGAAAGAATAAGGAGATGTTTTCAGATGAGTTTTTGGTAAGCCATTATGTAGAAATTCCATATCCATATCCATGACCTTCTTTCCCTTATATTGGACAATACACTTTCCTGAATTGGTAAATTCTCCTACTATCGTTGCCTCAACTCCGCGACTTTGCATTAAATTATAGAAGGTTTTCCATTTTTGAGGGGGCACCGAGAGTGTCATACGTTCTTGCGATTCGGAAACCCAAATTTCCCAAGGCTGCAAGCCTAGATATTTAAGTGGCGCTTTTTCTAAATCAATCAATGCTCCACCAGATTCTTTTGCCATTTCTCCTATTGAAGAAGAAAACCCTCCGGCGCCATTGTCGGTAATACTATTATATAAATTCATATCTCGTGCCTCTTTAACTATTGCATCGCTTAGTTTTTTCTGAGTTATTGGGTCACCGATTTGCACAGCAGTAGATTGCGAAGAAGAATCTATTGTAAGTGAAGAAAAAGCGGCACCATGGACTCCATCAAGTCCTGTTTTTCCACCTACTATCACTATATAATCACCTACCCTCGCTTTTTTTTCATGAGAAAGTCTTCCCCTTATTTTCTTGGGAATTAACCCGACAGTACCTGCAAAAACCAGTGGCTTTCCCTTAAAACGGTTATCAAATTTTATAAAACCTGAGATTGTTGGAATACCGGAAGTATTTCCTCCGGAATTTATGCCTTTAATAACGCCTTCCATAATTCGTTTTGAAAGGAGCATTTTCTGTTTTTTCTCTTTATCCAGAAAAAGAAATTTTTTATCACTCGGCTCGCCAAAACAAAATCCATAAGTATTTGCCACGGGCTTGGCGCCCAAACCAAAGCCAATCGCATCACGGTTTACCCCTCCTATGCCTGTAATGGCTCCGCCGAAAGGATCAAGAGCCGAAGGACTATTGTGTGTTTCAACTTTATGGGTTATTAGAAAATCTTTATCAAAAGATATTGCTCCGGCATTATCGGAAAATACAGAAACACAGAAGTCATTTTTCCCTTTCCGCTCCCGTATTAGATGTGTTGCCCCTTTAATGTAAGTTTTATATAAACCGTCTTTAATGTCGTCTATAGGGTTCGCAAAGATAGTATGTTTGCAATGTTCAGACCAAGTTTGCGCCAAAGACTCTATTTCAATGTCTGTCGGATCTCTTTTTAATCCTTTAAAATATTCCCGTATAGTTTTCATCGCTGACAAATCTAGTGCTAGTGGCCCTCGGCGTAAATTATTTTCATCCATTATTCCTTCTTTACCAATTTTAATAAGTTCTTCATCAGAAATATTAAGCGGTACTTTGATTACCGATGTGCGCTTTTTAAAAATTACCTTTGGAATTTTGAAAGGTAAAGAAATTTTTTGGTTTTTGATTTTAGCCATGTAGGCGGATTCAATTAATGAATTATATAAAGTTGTTGCAAATTCTTTTACTTTATTTTCACTTTTTTCTTTTGTTAAATAAATTTTAGAAGTGTAAACTTCAAATTCTGAATTCTCTTTTAATTTAAGTAAATCCCTTGCGACCTCCTTTACCGTATGACTTATGTTATCTGTAACTCCAGGCAAAAATCCTATTTCAATCGCATAAGAAAAATCCCCCACTTGTGGGGACTTATTTATAAAATATTCTTCCAGGATTGGATTTGTAAGGGCTTCCGCAACTTTCGTCAATTCTTTTTTAGAGAATTTAGAGTCAATAAGATAAGAATCTGCCCTAGCACCTCTGTTTTTGGGCATTACATATATCCTTGAAATCATACAGGCATATTACAATATTTTCATTTCTTTGCCAACCTCGGACATTATTTCAATCGCTCTATCAAGTTGCACTCTAGTATGCGCGGCGGAGATTTGGAAACGTAAACGAGCGGTGCCTTCCGGCACAACCGGGAACCAAAGGCCTACCACATAGAGTCCACGTTCTAAAAGTTTCTTACTCATTTCTTGAGTTTTAGCCGCATCCTCCAACATCACGGGTACTATCGGGTGATTACCTTCTAGTACATTGAAGCCTAATTTTTTCACTTGTTCTCTGAAATATTCCGAGTTTTCTTTGACTTTAATTAAAAGTTCCGGTTTTTCTTTCAACAAATCCAGCGCTTTAATTGACGCCATGACCACCAGTGGGGGTAAAGAATTTGAAAACATATAAGTACGGGACTTTTGACGAAGTAGTTCCACAATTTGTTTTTTTCCGGCAATGTATCCGCCGACTGCTCCACCAAGCGCTTTGCCGAATGTTCCTGACAGAATATCAATTTTTCCATGAAGTCCAAAATGTTCCGGCGTACCAGCGCCGGTCTTGCCAAGGACTCCCATACTGTGCGCATCATCTACAAAAAGTAGCGCCTCATATTTTTGAGAAAGTTCCAGAATTTTTGGTAAATTTGCTAAGTACCCTTCCATGGAAAAAACTCCATCAGTCACAATTATTTTAAAGCGATAACCCTTATTTTTATCTTCTTCAAGCATTTGCTCTAGCATCGCCACATCTCCGTGGGGATAAATTCTTTTTACTACATTTTCTTTTTTGCAGAGTTTAAAGGCATCAATAATGCTCGCATGGTTTAATTCGTCGCTATATATAGCATCAATATGATTTATATCACCACCCAACGCTTCATTAGTAATGCTGGCAAAGAAACCCAGATTGGACATGAAATTTGTAGAGTAAAGAATGGCGTCTTCTGTACCCAGAAATTCCGCTAACTTTTTTTCCAGAATTTTATGGATTTTTTCTGTGCCGGATATAAAACGTACTGAAGAAAGCCCGAAGCCGTATTTATCCATCGCTTCTTTCCCAGCCTTGATAATTTCGGGATGATTTGCCAAGCCGAGATAATTATTGGAAGCAAACATTAAAACTTTCTTGCCGCCTATTTCTACCTCGGCTCCTTGCGCGCCTTCCAATTCCCTTTCCACTTTGAATTTACCAGCTTTTTTGAGTGTTTCTAACTCTTTTTCTATATTTTCAATTAAATTTTTTGAATACATATTATTTATATCAAATCTATTCTAAATTCTTTACCATAATCTTTAAAGCCAAATTTATTGTAAAACTTATGAATTTCAGCATTTTTATAACGGCTTGTACATATTATTTTATAACAATTTTGTTTTTTGGCTTCTAGTATTGATGCTTCCACTAATTTTGAACCAATGCCACGTCCACGATTTTCTTCATTAACAAAAACGTTTTCTAAAAAACCAAATGGCTCTTTATGTAAATCATTAAACATAATGTAAAGATAAGCCGAACCGAGAATCATACCATCTTCTTCTACGGTAATTTTTACGGCATAACTTTTATTTTCTTTACTAAAATTTATATCCATGAATTTTTAGCTGTTAATTTTGAATATAATTTTGGGGTTTTCGTTCATCATTTTTTCAAAACTTTTAGGAGTAAAATCTTTGAAAGACAAAATCGTCCCTTTTCCTTTTTTTAGAATGACGTTCCAGATGGCGTCCTGAATACCGTTTGTTTTGTCGTTTAAAATACGCTGAGCTATTTGCCAAGTGCGGAAAATTTGGCGTCCGATGATGTTATGAATAGTCAAACCTCTCGCAATAACACGAGAAAACTTTGGAATAGTTAAATTGCCGTCTTTGATTCCGAAAAATATAATATTACCTCCCCGGCGGGTGCTATCAATCGCATTATTCACCGAAGAAAAAGCTCCAGCCATCTCCATAGATATATCAACACCTTTACCGTAAGTGAGTTTCATAATTTGTTTTATGACCGATGGGTCGCTTTCCCAGGAATTTTGTTTTTTTGTTTTTGGGATAAGGATAATCTCGTGCGCTCCTAATTTTTTCGCCATTTTTAAATTCTCCGATAATACATCAACCGCGATTACTTTTGCTGCACCGAAATGACGCGCTAATAGAACTGAGAAAAGTCCAATCGGTCCGCAACCCAAAATAGCTACTCTTTGTCCACGAAAATCTATTGTAGTCGTCGCATGCACAGCGTTGCCAAAAGGATCATAAATAGCCGCAATTTCGGGGCGCAGACGATTAGTATCAACTGCCCATAAATTCTTTGCGGGGATTTTCACATATTCGGCAAAGATTCCATCAAGTGTGATGCCCAAAATTGATTCATTTATACAAACATTCTGTTCGCCAATTCTACACTGATAGCACCGCCCACAAGTGATATGTGAGTCGCCGGAAACCAGAGACCCTACCTCTATTTTTGCTTTATTATGCGGATCCGTGTCTTGGTAAAGATTTTTTACCATAGAACCAATCTCTATGATTTCTCCCAAAAATTCGTGCCCGGTAATACGCATAGACTTCCCTTCTCTTTTTAATGAATCATGAACTCCGTCTTTCCAAGCATTTCGGTACCAAATTCCCCTATCAGAACCACATACACCAGCATAACGTACTTTTAAAATTACCGAAACAGCATCAATAGGATTTCTTTTTTCATCCAAGACTGGCATTGGCACATCGCGCATGACAAAACCACGAGTGCTGTCCCATCCGTCCTTTTTAATATCTAATGTTAAAGCTTTAATTGATTTAGCCATAATAATTTTATTCTACTCCACGGTGACGCTTTTTGCCAAATTGCGTGGCCGGTCTATGTCCCGTCCCAAGGCTACACCAATATGATAGGCAAATAACTGTAAAGGAATAGTGGTAAGTAAAGGTTCTAAAAGCTCCATAGTTTTTGGAATATAAATTATTTCATCCGCTACTTCTTTAGCCTCAAGATCGCCCTCTGTTGCTATCACCAAAGTTCTAGCTCCGCGCGCTCTAACCTCCTCTATACTACTTTTCATTTTGTCGTACAATTGGTTTTTGGTTAAAATAGCCACGACCGGCAAATCTTTGGAAATTAATGCCATAGGGCCATGCTTTAATGCTCCACCGGCAAAACCTTGGCAATGGATATAAGAAATTTCTTCAAGCTTTAAAGCTCCTTCCAGGGCGACGGGATAATTTACACCCCGCCCAATAAATAAAATATTTTTGTAATCTTTATATTTTTCAGAAATTTTTTTTATCTCACTTTCTTGTTTTAAAACTCTATTCATAAGTTCGGGAATTTCTGATAATCCTTGTAAAAGTCCTTGTCCATTTGCGACAGATGCATGCCTAAGTCTACCGAATTGGAGGGCATATAGAATCATTACCGCAATCATATTAGTATAAGCCTTAGTAGACGCTACAGCCAACTCCGGACCCGCGTGAATATAAGTTCCAGCTGCAGTTTCTCGTGCAATAGTTGAACCAACAACATTTACTATGCCCCGTACTGTTGCCCCCTTTCTTTTGGCTTCCCGGGCTGCCATCAAAGTATCAATGGTTTCTCCCGATTGGGAAATTAAAAATACCAATGTAGATTTGTTTACTACAGGATCGCGATAACGAAACTCCGAAGAAAAATCTACTTCCGTAGGCAGGTCTGCCAATCTTTCAAAAGCATATTTAGCTACTAGTCCCGCATGCCTGGCAGTGCCTTCGGCGATGATTACCACTTGTTTGATATTACGCATTTCTTCCGGGGTCATCGCAAGCCCTCCTAAAACCGCAGTGCCCTCTTTCATATTGATACGGCCACGAATCGCATCTTCAAAAACCGCCGGCTGGTCAAAAATTTCTTTCAACATAAAATTCTCATATCCATTTTTTTGCGCTTTTTCTTTATCCCACTCAATTTCGGTAATACCCTTTGCAATTAATTCGTCTTTAATATTGAAAATTTTTAAGCCCGATAAATTTATATCTGCTACTTCACCATCATCTAAAAAAGTGACCTGTTTGGTAAAAGGCAGTATGGGCGTAACGTCGCTCGCAATATAATATTCATCATTACCTATGCCTACAACCAAAGGGCTACCTAAGCGTGCCGCTACAAGCTCATCTGGATGGTCAGCGTGCATTACCAAGAGCCCGTAGGTACCACGTACTTGGGGTAAAGTTTTTTTTACGGCTTTAAGCAAATCACCACTATAATTTTGATAAATTAATTTTGCCAAAATCTCGGAGTCTGTTTCTGATTCAAAGTTTTGGTCTTTAAGCTCTTTTTTTAATTCTCTGTAATTTTCTATGATGCCATTATGTACCAGCATCAGTTTACCCTCACCTGCTGTATGCGGATGCGCATTTTTTTCGGTGACACCACCGTGAGTTGCCCAACGAGTGTGCGCGATGCCTAAATGCCCTTTAAATGTCTGTGAGCCGATTTTTTTGACCAAAAAATCTACCTTGCCGACTTCTCTAATCCGTTTTATTTCCCCTTTATCCAACACAGCAATACCAGCGGAATCATAACCGCGATACTCTAAATCACGCAACCCCCCTAAAAGGACAGGTAGTGCTTCTTTTTTTCCAATATATCCGACAATGCCACACATAGGGCTTAGAATAGCAAAAATTTAGAATTTAGGCTAATATCTAAGGCATGAAACGTGTTATCACAATAGGCGGAGGGACAGGGAGCTATATTGTTTTATCCGGGTTAAAAGATTTGCCAAATATATCCTTGACTGCTCTTGTATCTATGGCAGATGACGGAGGATCCACCGGAATACTTCGCGAAAAATGGGGGGTGATGCCTCCCGGTGATGTGCGACAATGCTTAGTTGCTTTAAGCGGAAAAGAATTTCTAAATCGTAAATTTACGAAAGGATATTTGAAAGAGCATAAAATCGGCAACATTTTTTTATCCGTACTTGAAAAAATAACAGGAAATTTTACATGGGGTCTTAAAATTCTTTCCTGGGTGTTGGGAGTTAAGGGAAAAATTATTCCTATTACCCTAGATAAAGCGGTATTGTCTGTTATTCTTAAGGATTCTGTGAAAATTACCGGAGAAAGTAAAATAGAGGGAAAAAGAGTAGAGAAAATTTTTTATGAAGGAAATGTGTATTTAAATAAAGCGGCCAGAAAGCCTATTTTAGAGGCTGACTTTTTAATTATTTGCCCGGGTAGCTTCTATACTTCTATAGTGCCTAATTTGATTGTAGACGGTTTCAGGGAGATTTTAGCCAAAAGTAATGCTACTATTATAGCAATAGCGAATTTAGATGATAGAGATACTAATGAATATATCAATAAACTGGAATTATATTTAGAAAAGCCAGTTAATATACTTTTACCTCCTGATCAATCCTTGTCTGCAGTAAACAGCATGCGCCATGATCCAAAGAAACTGGCAAAACATATTAATGATATAATAAATGCTAAATGAAAAAATATATTTTTGATTTTGACGATGTTTTATTCAATAATACTGCGCAGTTTAAAGAACACATGTTTAAGCTTATCGCCGAAGCTGGGGTGCCAGAGGGTGAAGCAAGGGCATATTATGCTAAGCCTGAAATACGTGGAAAAGAGTTTTCGCTGAGAAAGTTCATAAAAGATCTTTTTTCTTTCTATGATTTACATGACAGCGAAACGTCTATAGACGAACTTTACCTGAGAATCATGGAGGAGTCTCGTAAATTTTTAAATACTGAATTAGTTGAGATGGTAAAAAGAATAGGAGTGGAAAATTGCTATATTGTGACGAATGGCGAAACAGAATTTCAGCAAGATAAAATGAAATATTCCGGTATATGGGATTTATTTGGTGAAGATAAAATTAAAATAGTTCCCAGAAGTAAGAGAGAAGCTGTAATAAAAATTTGTACTGAACATTCCACAGAAAATGTAGTTTTTGTTGATGATAAAATTGATTTTTTTAGAGATTTAGGAGAAATTTCAAACCTAAAAACCATCCTTTATGGTGAAAATGGGTTAGAAAAGTTAAGAGCAGAAATCGGAACAAATATTTCTTCAGAATTAAAAAGAAGAAAATAGAAAAATATGTCAAAGGGACTCTTTGACATTTACCAATATCGTTCCACAACATGATGTTCCTCCGGGCCGGTGCCAATGTAAATTATCGGGGCACCAAGAGTTTTTTCCAAGAATTTTACATAATTCAGCGCTTCTTTGGGGAGCTTTTCGTCATAATCTGATAACTTCCCTTTCCATACAGGAAAAGATTTAAAAACACATTTTATTTGCGCGCGGGATAAATCAAAAGGAATTTCTATGGTTCGTATTCCTTTTATTAAATAATGTGTACATATTTTTATCTCCTTAAACCCATTTAAGACATCCAGCTTCGTTAATACTAATTCCTTCACGTTATTTATTGTCATTGCGTAATGTAAGAGTGGGATATCCATCCATCCGGTACGACGCAAGCGCCCAGTGACCGCGCCGATTTCATATCCGGCTCTGCGTAAGGCGATGCCTTGTTCAAATTCATTTTTGCTATTCAAATTTGGATTTGGAAATTTTCCTTTCTCTTCAATAAACTTCTTGTCTCGACACCAAACTGCAGACTTTTTACCTCCAAGCTCCGTCGGGAAAGGTCCCTCACCCACTTTTGTAGTATAAGCTTTTAAAATTCCTATGGCTGGACCGATAAAAGAAGGCGGTATTCCCAAGCCCGTAGAAATACCGCCTGCAATAGTGTGTGAAGAGGTAACAAAAGGATAATTTCCGAAACGCACGTCAAGCAGTGTTCCTTGCGCACCTTCAGCGATGACTTTATGACCTTCTGATAAAATTTTAGACACAAGCTCAGCTGAATTTAATATAGAGAGGGAGCGCAAGAATTTTATTCCATCCCAAAAATTCTTTTCCGATTCTTGTGTATCAGCCTTACTTGTTTTATAATTAAAAACTTTTTGTAAAGTGTCTCTGTGTTCTTGTGAAAGAGAAATATATCTTTTTTTGAAATCCGGCTCAAAAATATCCCCTACTCGAAGAGCCCGGCGTAGCGTGAGATCAGTATAGGATGGCGAGATTCCCCTTCCCGTTGAACCTATTTTTTTACCCTTCTTCTTTTTCTCAGAAATTGAGTCAAGTAAAATATGCGTAGGCATGGTCAAAATAGCGTGCGGTGAGACAGACAGACGATTTAAAAAAGAAACATTTTTGGGTATTGTTTTAGTTTCTAAAAGAAGTGCTCCGGGATTTATCACCATGCCGGCTCCTAAATGAATCTGCGTCTGACCAAAAACCCCCGAAGGAATTAACTTAAAAACATAGCTTTTACCTTTATGATAAATAGTGTGCCCAGCATTATTTCCTCCCTGGAATCTAACAATCAAATCATTGGTGGATAGTTCGGAAGCGATACGGGCTACTCCTTTACCTTTGCCTTCGTCACCCCATTGTAATCCAATAATCGGTGTAATTTGAGATTTAGTTTTTGAAATTATCATTTATCCCAATACTGATTATTTTTTGTAATTGGGCGCAGGGCTTACCATAAAAATATCATGGACATGGCTCTCATTCAATCCGGCTCCAGTAATAGTATAGTATGACGAATTCCTTAACTTTAAAATATCTTTAGCTCCCAAATAACCCATGCCTGCACGTAGACCTCCGATAAACTGGTGAATGACTTCAGCTAAAGCTCCCTTGTAAGCTACGTGGCCCGAGACTCCCTCCGGTACCAGCTTGGTCAAATCGTACTGATCTTCTTGAAAATACCTGTCTTTAGACCCTCTTTGCATTGCCCCAAGCGAACCCATGCCCCTGTATTTTTTAAATTTCTGGTCGTTTATGACAATAGTATCTCCTGGAGATTCATCCGTGCCGGCAAATATATTTCCACCCATAACAGCATCCGCTCCAAAGACTAGCGCTTTTACCACATCTCCACTGTGCTTAATTCCCCCGTCGGCAATAATCGGTATATTAAATTTTTTGCAAGCTTTATAAACGTCTAAAATGGCGGAGAGCTGAGGCACCCCGACGCCAGAGACGATGCGGGTCGTACAGATAGAGCCAGGTCCAATACCAACTTTTATGGCATTTGCACCAGCTTTTATCAGAGCCAAAGCTGCTTCTCCTGTCGCTACATTTCCAGCAATGATGTCCAGTTTAGGATAAATGGCGCGTATCTTTTTTACCGCTTCCAAGACTCCTTTTGAATGTCCGTGAGCAGTATCAACACAGACAACGTCCACGCCGGCTTTTACCAACATTTCTACCTGCGTCAGAACATCTTTTCCTGCGCCAACGGCAGCTCCAACACAGAGCCGGCCCTCCTTGTCTTTGGTAGCATTCGGATATTCTTTGGATTTTGCAATATCCCGATAAGTGATCAACCCGACTAATTTATTATTTTTATCTACCAGTGGAAGCTTCTCTATGGCATGCTTGTTAAATAAATTATTTGCTTCTTCAATGGTCGTGTTCGGACCGCCGGTAATCAACTTGGTGGTCATTACTTTTTCTATAGGAGTAGAAGTATCTTTTTGAAAACGTAGATCACGGTTGGTTACAATACCTACCAATAAACCTTTCTTGTCTAAAATAGGAAAACCCCCAAAATGATATTTTTTTTGTATAGTAAATGCGTCGCCCACGGTTGCATCAATGAAAAGTGTAATGGGATTGCTGATTCTACCTGCTTCATAACGCTTTACCTGTTCTACTTCTTTGGCCTGATCAGAAATTGATAAATTTTTATGAATAATGCCTATGCCTCCGTGTTGCGCCATAGCTATGGCCATCACCCCTTCAGTGACCGTGTCCATGGCTGCTGAGATAAATGGGATTTGCAGGGTTATATTTTTCGTCAGAACAGTTTTAATATTTACTTCTTTAGGCAAAATTTCGCTATAATTCGGCACCAGAAGTACATCGTCAAAAGTGAGCCCGGCTCCTAGATTCTTTAGATTAGATTTTTTTTTATCTTTTAAAATTGCCATATTTTCTATGACACGTATCATAGCATATAAACATTGAGCTGTAAAATATCAATAGATTTATGTTTGTACTGTCTGTAACGGAGCGCAAATTTCACAATTATTACATAAAGTCTTATTATTTTGAAATACCACGAGCACTTTTTTAAAAGATAATATAGAAGTAAAGTATCTCAAGTCTGCAAGCTTACGTAGTAGCCATCCGATTTTTCCATATATAGTTAAGGGACCAATCAAAGTAGCTGCCCAATTAGGACCTACTGGCAGGGAGTAATAAGGCCGCTTTGGTTTATATCCGGCAAGCATTTTATCTCTCAGCGTGTTTATAATATTCTGAGCGGCTACTTTTCCCTCACGAATAGCTGTTTGTGCTGTGCCGGAATATGGCGTTGCTGCGCCGTCGCCGACCACGAATGCATACTTAAAATTATTTGACCGTAAATATTCATCTACCACCACTTTCTCTTTATTACTAAAAGTAAATCCTGATGTTTTTAGATAAAGCTCGTTTGATTTAATACCTGCAGTCCAAATTATGGTATCAGATTTCATAGATAAACCTTTTAGATAAATCTTTTCCACTTCTTCTTTTAAGATTGGCCGACTGGTGAAAATATTTACGCCTAACTTATGCAGTCGTTTTTTTATTTTTAATGCTACATCCTCAGAAAATGAAGGTAAGATACGAGAAGACGCTTCAATAAGATCAATGACGATAAGAGATTTCGGAACGTTGTGCTTTTTTGCAAGTGTCGCTGTATATCCTGCTAATTCTCCCGCCAATTCAACACCGCTTGCTCCGGCTCCCACGACGATAAAATGCATCTCGGTATTGGTATTCCCATGAGAAGTTTCATATTGTTCAAAAAGTTTATGGATATGACGCTGGAGTCGTGATGCTTCAACTATAGACTTAAAACTGAAAGAAAAAGCGGCCAAACCAGGAAGATCAAAATATGTATTTTGTGAACCTAGGGCAAGAACTATGTAGTCATATTGATAAAAGTTTCCAGAACTACCGAATACTTTTTTCCCGGCTAAATCAATGTTGGTAATTGTATCAGTAATACAAGTAATATTTTTCCCAGAAAAAATTTCTTTTAAAGGAATACATACTTCAAGTGGCGAATGTCCAGTCACAATCCGATAAAGGGTCGGTGTATACTCAAAATGTGGCTTGTCAGAAACAAGTGTAATTTTTAGGGAAGTATCTTTATGTCTGGCTAAAGAAAGAGCGCAAGCGACACCACCAAAGCCACCACCTATAATTAAAATGTTTTTCTTGTTCATTTTTCCTAAAGAATCTCAGATTCGTAATGAACTACGCGATAAAGCCATACGTAAAGAAGAACGGCTTGAATTAAGAACATGATTAAATTAATGCCGTGAGTACTCGGACTTGTCCATCCGGCGGCAAAATAAAAATTAATATTCATCAACATTCCACCGATCAATGCCAAAATAGACACTTTAAGGGCAGTCTTTTTGACTGATATTTTATTGGCATAAAGGTATGCTATTCCAGCAGTTAAAAGGGCAATAGCGATGATTATTTGGCCCCATTCCACTAAATAAGCAAGGAGAGTGGCATTACGGGTAGCAAAATTAAGAAGAAAACTTTTATACCATAGATATGGATTTTGACTGGCAAAATAATCAAATGTACCGACAATGCCCTCTACAAATTTTGGACTGGATATTTTCCCCCATCCTGCCGACATCCATTCATAAGCTAAGATTATTTGTACAGCAACTAATCCAACCAAAGAAAGCATACGCTCGCTATGTAGCCATTTTAAATTTTTTTTCATGACTTGTATTATATATCTTTAATATTCAATTGTAAAAGGAAAAGAGATGGACGCGTCATGTTCCGGCAATCCGGAAGCATTGTCTTTTTTAAGTACTAATGTGGCGGGGCCGATATAAGTTTCCGGTATTTTTATTAGTTCGCTTTTAAAGGGCACAAAATCTTCTGTCATCCATTCTCCTTGCGCGGTAGCGTAAGTTTGAAATAAAATTTTTCCATCCTTATCCAGCACATCTATTGGGAATGATGCTTCAAAGAACCAGACTCTGCGGGCTTTGCCTATTACAGTAAATTCTTTACCCGTAACTGCGCCCGGAAAAGGAAGCTCCACGACGATTAAATCACTGGAGGATTTATAATAAGTAATTTTTTCAGGAATTTCTTCCGAAATATTTTCTTTCCCACGGAAAACAAAAAAGTAAAGTCCTAGTCCGATAATTAAAGTAGATAACAAAACGTAAATAATTTTTTTCATAATAGGGTTAAATTATAGCAAAATTATAGTTTTTCTGAAAGATTTATGCTATAAATTAAATGTTTTTAAGATATTGGGAGATCGTCTAACGGTAGGACAGCGGCCTTTGAAGCCGTGAATCTTGGTTCGATTCCAAGTCTCCCAGCCAGCTTTTTATGTTAAAATAAAATTATAATTTTATGATTGAAGATATTTATCCAGAGGGATGGCAGGAAACACGAGGTATTTATTCGCCGGCCAAAAAGATTGATATTGGAGGTGCTTTTCTAATATTTGTGTCGGGTCAACAAGTTGACAAAAATGAAAACAACAAAGCAATAACAAACGATATTGAAGAACAAACGGAACTCGTCTTTCAGGCTATTGAGAAAATATTAAAATCAGCTAATGCGTCAATTGACGATGTGGTAAAAGCCCAAATATTCTTAACTGATATAAATGACTTTCCAAAGGTTTCAGCCATACGAGATAAATGGTTTGCAAAGAGTAAGCCAGTGAGCACCTTACTTGAGGTTAACGCAATGACTCGGAAGGGTGCGAAGATTGAAATTGAAGTAACTGCAATTATTAAAAAATAATCCAGAAAATTTTTATTAAATTAATTAAAATTCCATTAAATCAAATCTAAAGGAATTTTTCATTTTCGGCATTAAACAAGCTCAAGCGGCAATATTTGCGGGATCATTTTTTCTGTTGCTTTTTATTTCAAACCATATTCCGCTTTTTGGGCTGGCCCGGTACGACTTTCTTTTTATAGCGGCTGTTCTAATACAAGCCATACTTTATTTCACTAAGCTGGAAACCAAAGATGAAGTAAAAGTTATTTTTTTATTCCATATTATCGGACTAATTTTAGAACTTTATAAGACAAGTCCTGGTGTCGGCTCCTGGAGTTATCCAGAAGATGGATTACTCAAAATTGCTACCGTACCTTTGTACAGTGGATTTATGTATGCCGCAATAGGAAGCTACATTAGCCAAGCTTGGAAAATATTTAAATTAGAATTAACAAATTATAAACACTATTTAATAAGTGTCTTACTTTGCTTATTGATTTATATTAATTTTTTCACCAATCATTACATTTATGATTTCCGTCTGTTTTTGATTGTAGGGGTTTTTATCTTCTTCTGGAAAACAAGAGTTTATTTTATTGTGACCGATAGTCCTAGGTGGATGCCGATGAATTTAGCATTTCTACTAATTGCATTTTTTATTTGGATTGCTGAAAATATTTCCACTTATCTGGGTGCGTGGCAGTATCCTAGTCAAGTTCACGCCTGGAAGATTGTTTCTACGGGAAAAATAACTTCCTGGTTCTTAATGGTTATAATCAGCTTTATTTTGGTTGCCTATTTAAAACATTTCAAGAAAGACATCTTAAAGAGATGATTCGGTAGATTAATTTTTTTCGCCTAAAATCTTTACAAGCGCGAGTTCTAGTGGAAGCTCGGCAATAAATGCATTGTCTATATTTTGATATTGTTCAAGTAAAATTGCGAGCGCGGGTGAACGGAGTATGCTCTCTTTGTCTGTTTTTACTAACTCTTTTAAAAATTTTAAATCTGATTCCCCTAAATCCCCCGCCATTCCTGCCCTGAGTGTAGTCGAAGGGTCATCTTTAAATAGCTTCGGTGCGTAGCGCATGATTATCGCCACCCTAAACTTTTCTATAATGAGCTTGAAGTAGAGTTTCATATCTAGATTAGCTTCCACCACTTTTCTTACCGTCATAATTCCCTTTTCAATGTTTTTCTCCGCAATAGCGGAAATAAAATCATTCACAAGCACAGCTTTCGGGGCACCGGTAATTTTCTCTACATCTTCCCTCTTTATTTTCTTCCCTTTTGTGAAATTCAAAACCTTTTGAAGTTCCCCTAAAGCATCACGGAAGCTCCCGTCACCCAAAATCGCAAGAAGTTCGGCAGACCCTCCGTCTAAATCAAAATTTTCTTCTTTTGCCACATCAACTAACATTTTTTTAAGTATTGCATCGGAAGCTTTTTTAAAAACAAAAACCTGACAGCGGGAAATTATCGTCTCCGGTACTTTATGAAATTCGGTTGTAGCTAGGATAAAAATGACATGTTTCGGTGGCTCTTCCAGAATTTTTAATAATGCGCCCCAGGCATCCTTGGACAGCATATGTACTTCATCTATGATATAAACTTTGTATTTTGAATCAAAGGGTAAGACTCGCGCGCCATCACGGAGCTCTTTGATATCTTCAATTCCTCTGTTTGAAGCGGCATCTATTTCATAGAGGTCATTAGTAGATACACCAATACTGGTCGCGAAAATCCTCGCAACAGAAGTTTTACCCGTACCCCTCGTGCCGACGAAAAGATAAGCATGAGAGACCTTATTTGTGTCTACAGAGCTCTCTAAGACGTCTACAATATGATCCTGCCCCAGAACCTCGTCAAAGCTTTTCGGCCTGTATTTTCTATATAATGCCAAATCGTGCATAGCCTGATTATATGCTTTCTTTTTGGAAATTTCAAAGATTTTTGCGTCTTCGCCCTCGGAGACAAAAAGACAGGGGACCCACGACGCCTAAAATCTTTAAATTTCCTTCAAGAAGTTACTAGTGATATCTTCTACCTGCTGTGCATTCTCCGCTTCCATTAATTTCATCCGAAGTTCTTTGGCGTCATCAAAACCATTTACATACGCCTTATAGTGTTTCTTCATAATGGCAAAATTTTTGTATCCACCTAATATTTTTTCAAAAAGCTTTGTATGCTCAACCATCACTCTTAATTTTTCCGAAATGGACGGAACATACATTTCGTCCCGAGTAGAATCGAGGGGTATCTGCCCTTCGACTTCGCTCAGGACGTTTTTATTAGTAAATAAAAACGGATTTCCAAAAATCGCTCTTCCCAACATTACTCCGTCACAACCAGTCTCTTTTACTTTTTGTTTTGCTTCTTCTAGATTTAAGATGTCGCCATTGCCTAAAATCAAAGTTCCCACTTTCATCTCATCACGAATTTCAACTATTCTTTTCATTACTTCCCAATGCGCCGGAACGTCAGACATTTCTTTACGGGTACGCAGGTGCACGGTAAGCGCCGCCAAGTCTTCCGATAATAGCTCACGAATCCAGATCTCTATCTCGTTTTTATTGTAGCCGATACGGGTCTTCACGGATATAGGCAACCCGCCTCCGCCTTCCTTCGCCGCTCTTATTATCTCACGCGCGAGCTTTGGATCTTTCATCATAGCTGCGCCGGCGCATTGCTTTTCAATAGATTTATCCGGACAACCCATATTTATATCTATACCGTCAAAATTAAGTTCCTTGCAAAGCATGGAAGCTTGTCTGATATTTTCCATTTTAGACCCGAAGATCTGCGCCACTATCGGACGTTCATTCTCACTATATTTAAGATCAATTAAAAGTTTCTCTCTCGCCAGAGAGTGAGCAAGGCCGTCTGCTGAAACAAACTCAGTCCAGAAAATATCCGGCTTTCCATATTTCGCAATTATTTGTCTGAAGGCGGCATCTGTAACATCAGCCATTGGAGCCAAACATAAAATCGGCTTTTTCAATTTTTCCCAGAAATTTTGCATCATTTTCCGTCAGAGACAGATCCGCCTTGAGCGGAAAATTTAAAATAAACTTTATTACCGTACCGCAAGTCAATATATAAAAGAGAGGAACGCTTGTTTTTAAAATCTGACAAGAGAGGTTCGGTGGATAATGCCGCTTCTAAATTTTCCGAAAGTTTTTCCAAATTAAAATCTTTTTTAAAGATTATTTTTGGAGCGTCAGGAGGCAAACGGTTGCTTTTTAAATAAATTTCTATATCTTCATCCGTTTTTAAATAAAGAGAAACTGGATCTATCTTGGAAAGAAAATCTTTAAAAGAAATAATCTTGGCGAAAATACCAGGCGTAAAATATGACTCAGAGAGAGAGCCGAAAAATCTAAAATAAACATTACCGGAAAAATATGGCGCCTCATCAAAGACATAGCCATTTTCATCCATAAAATAACAAGTTTGTTCTTCTTTCATTGTGCCGTCCTCGGGTAAATTTTCTCCGCACCATGTATATAAAGCTTCTCTTTCCGTCACAGAAACTTCCAAAATTCTTTTATCTTTAATAAATAAATTTATATTCTTGAGCCTTTTGAATTCATTCCTTAATTCTTTTTTTATACTGTTTTTCGGATAAAACAAGACATTTGTCTTTGGGAAAAGCCATAAATATTTACCTTTTATATTTTGCTCTGCTAAACTTTTCAGCGTATTAGCTTCTATTACCTTATTACCTGTTATTTCCACAGAACTGATATTGAAAGATGAAAAGCGGGAAATATAAGCCAAGAGGGCAAAAACAGATGAAAACGTTAATATAGAGAGTAGAACTTTACTTAGAAAAACTTGCCGTCTATGCCTTTTTAATTCCAAAAGGCGCGGAGAATGTAAGACATTTTTTTTCTGCATCCCAGTACTAAAATTTTAAATCGTTATTAATATTGGTCATTTATATTAATGTGAAATTTAGTACGGGACAAGTACTATTTAATAAATTCCCTGCCTCCCATGTATTTGCGTAAAATTTCGGGGATTTTTACGGAACCGTCTGCCTGCTGGTAGTTTTCAATCATAGATACGAGAATTCTCGGCGTCGGTATAGCGGTACAATTAAGAGAATGCGTAAAATGCATTTTTCCTTCTTCATCTTTATAGCGAATACCGAAACGTCTGGTTTGAAAATCATGGAAATAAGAAGCGGAGGATATTTCCCTGTATGTATTTTCTTTTGGAACCCAAAGCTCAATATCATATTTTTTTACCTGTCCAAGCCCTAAATCCCCTCCGCAGTTGATAACCGTATGATACGGTATGCCCAAGGATTCTATAAATTCCTCCGCATTTCTATTTATCTCTTCATGAAATTTAACGGAAATTTCATGGTCGGCTTCACATAATATAACTTGCTCTAATTTGAAAAATTCATTGACCCGGATGAGACCTTTCACATCTTTACCATGACTTCCGGCTTCCCGCCGGTAGCACGAAGAAAAGCCTAAATTTTTAATAGGTAGTATTTTTTTATCTAAAATTTCATTTGTATACATTCCCATCAGCGGGACTTCGGCTGTACCAGCTAAAGCATCGCCGTCCTGGGTCATATAATAATCTTCCACATCTCCGGGCAAGTGCCCGGTGCCGTATAAATTTTGTTTTTTAATAATTACAGGAGGAATAATTGGCGTAAAACCACGAGTCAAAAAAAAGTCCATCGCATAATTCCAAATAGCAAAAGATAAAAGCGCCCCATCATTAATCAAAAAATATCCCCTGAATCCATGCACCTTCGTGCCTCTTTCAAAATCAACCATCTTGAGCGTGTTCATTATTTCAATATGATCTTTGGGCTCAAAATTAAATATTGTTTTATCTCCCCAAATCTTTACTTCCTGATTTTCAGCGTCAGTCGCTCCTTCTGGAACAGAGATATCGGGTACATTTGGTACTTGCAGCATAATCTTCTGCCACTCCTCAATAACTATTTTTAACTTTTCTTCTTTGGCTTTTATTTCATCTTTTACAATGCGCATTTCTTCAATGAGCTGAATTTTGAGAGCTGAATCCTGATTGCGGGCGATATCATTGGAAACTCTATTAACTTCCGCCCGCAGGTCCTCCACTTCTTTTAGCTCTTTTAAGCGTTCATCGTCAAGCACAATTAATGCTTCAATATCAATATCCACCCGTTTCTTTTTAGCGCCGGCTTGCACTATGTCTTTATTTTCCCGAATGAATTTGATGTCCAGCATGTTTATATTATATACTATAATTAATGAAAATTCAAAAATTACCTAAAAAAGATTTTCCGAAAGCGTTATTAGAAATTCCTCAACCCCCAGAAGATCTATGGATAATCGGTGAATTACCTCCCGAAAATTTAATCCATCTCTGTGTTGTTGGTTCGCGTAAATTCACATCCTATGGACGTGAAGCTTGCGAAAAGATAATTGCCGGACTTAAAGGATATCCGATAGTGATAGTTTCCGGCTTTGCTATGGGCATAGACACCATCGCCCATAAAAAAGCAATGCAAGTAGGGCTTAAAACTTTAGTTTTCCCTGGGTCAGGTCTGTCTGATGAAGCTATGTATCCGAAGACGAATGTAAAATTAATGAACGAAGTTGTGGAAAACGGCGGATGTTTAATTTCAGAATTTGAGCCAGACTTCAAGGCAACGCAATGGAGCTTCCCGATGCGTAATAGACTAATGGCCGGCATTTCCAAAGCAACCCTGATAATAGAAGCCGAGGAAAAATCTGGTACACTTATCACCGCCAGACTTACCACGGAATACAATAGAGACCTGTTGGTTGTCCCAGGTTCAATTTTTTCTCCTAATTCAAGAGGAACAAACAAGCTACTCCGCCTTGGTGCGACTCCCATCAACTCTCCAGAAGATGTTTTAGAAGCTCTGGGTTTTGAAAAAGAAAAAGATGAGGAAAAACAAGCGAAACTATTCTTAGATTTATCTCCTGAAGAAAAAATAGTGGTAAAACTACTCCGCGAGCCTATGCCTCGGGATGATTTAATCCGTGCGATGAAGTTTCCAATTCCAACAGCAAATGCGATACTTTCCGTAATGGAAATAAAAGAATTAATCAAAGAAGAACTCGGAGAAATTCGGTTGGCATAATCTAATTTACAGTTTATTTATGTCTACGAATATTTATCAATGAATATGTGTTTTTCTCAATAAAGAAATAAAAACGAATGTTGCCATCTACTCTCGCTTGCCAAAGACTAGAAGATTCATAGTATTTCTTTGCGCGTAAAGATGGATGACGCAAATTTTGCGACAATAAGCCAACTTGTTTGTAAAACTTTTCCCTTATTTCTTTGGGAAATGATTTTAATTTCTCCTTAAACTTTGGAGTGTAATAAATCAACATTAGCTCTCAAGAGATTTTTTAAGAGGAGAAATGCTTTTGAAAGGCCCGATGATTTTCCCTTGTTTATATTGCAACACAGATTCAAAAGTATCCTTATCTATATTCGAAGGAAAAATCTTTTTAGATGCCAAGCGTAAAAGAGACTCGTAAGCTTTTTTGGGCAAAAGTACAAGATCGTCGTTCTTTATGAAGTTTTTCGATACAGTCAATGTAGTCATGTCCATAGTGTATCAAATAATCGATGTTTAAGTCAAATTAACTACACTGCCTTTTTAGTTGGCATTACCATATCCATAACTATTCTTGGACCATGTGGTGTAGCAACACGACTTGATTCAACAAAATTTTCTGAAGTATACAAACTAATTCCTCTCGTGTTATTCGGATGAACCTTTAGATAAATGGAGGCATTCGGGAAACGAGCAAGGATGTCTTTTATGGATAGTTGCATTATT
>Ga0209542_10005639_pt1 | contig 24857 bp, 27 predicted proteins | sample RifCSPhighO2_01_FD_184028 | JGI IMG/M metagenome (GOLD analysis project Ga0209542, IMG submission 184028) | Soil microbial communities from Rifle, Colorado - Rifle CSP2_plank highO2_0.1 (SPAdes) (version 2) | ecosystem: Environmental > Terrestrial > Deep subsurface > Rock core/Sediment ...
AAATTTTATGCTACACTTAAAGGAATGCGAATGGAGATACGGAAAGAAGAAAGAACAGTTGTGCAAAGAGCTTATAGTTTTACTGAAAAAGTATCGTTTTGTTAGAATTTCCTAGTCTAGAGCCATATAAATTATGGAACCTCATGATAGGCCACATGCATCGCCATCATTTGTGAATATATTCGTGCTTCTCTTGTTTGCCGCGGTCATCGCCTTTGCTTCATCAGTGGGCACATATATGTATATGAGTATATGACCTCACGACAAAGTGAAGAAACGATGACTAACCAGCCGTTAGTTCTTCCTCCTCAAACTGCGATACAGCCAACATCCGCACCAGTTAACCCGGTTGCAACTACTATTGACGAAACAGCGGATTGGAAGGTGTATAAAGATGAAAAGTATGGATATGAAATTAAATACCCAAAAATTCTGAAAATAGGTATTATTTCTAAAAGAGATAATCAGTCTTTAACATCAATGGCTCAACTACATGGTGGAGTTATACTTCATATTGATTATCAAGATAATATACTTCGTTCTCAAACGTCTCAAATTGCCGTATACGTTTATGATAGTAATAATTTATCTCTTGAAACATGGATAAAAACAAATTCAACGGAAAGAGCTTTTGCTACAGAACCCACGCTAGAATTTCATGAGTTCAAAAAGATAAAAGATAATCTTGTTATAGACAATCTTCCAGCTATTGAATTCCAAAGTACTGTTATGAGTTCTATTTCTCACGACGTTGCTTTGAAAAAAGGTCAATACGTCTATGTTGTAAACAATACTAGTGTAGGAGATGATCTATCAAAGATATACGATCAAATGCTCTCTACCTTCAAATTCCTTGAATAATTACACCTTTTCAAAAACTTCTTCCCATTTTGTATAAAATTTTTTGATATCAAACACTTTTTCTGCAATGTTTTGTTTTTTACTCAATTCTTTTCTATTTTTGATCGCTTTTTCAAGTTTTTCTGCCAAGTCTTGGGGATCACGGGGTCGGAAAAGATAGCCCATGCCGGCTAAACTAATAGGAACTCGAACACCGGGCATGTCTGATGCCACAACCGGAGTTCCCGCAAGCATCGCCTCTGCCTGCACCATCCCAAATGCTTCAGTGCTATTAATTGAACACATTGCCAAAACATCAATTGCGCAATAAAACGCTCCCAGCTGATCATCAGTAAGTTTTCCTAAAAATATATGCGATATGTTTTGTGTGATAAGCAGCTTTTTTATTTTTTGATAATACTCCTCCTCGCCAACAACGTCCTCGCCATATGGCCCCGCAAATACGAAAACTGTTGGTGTATGTATGTATTGGGAAGCCCCGACGGCGTATTCAATCCCCTTTTCCCGTGCCACGCGACCGCAAAACCCAATCCATATATTTCCTCCCTTTTGTCTTGCAAACGCAGTCTGAACATCTTCGGAAGTGGGATATGATATGATCGGAGGCGCAATAATAGTAGTTTTTCGATGAAGTTTTTCAGTCATTGTGTTGCGTACGTAATCTTCACTTGTTGCCACAATATGATGAGAAAGTATCAGTTCAATAAAAATAACCTTGTTTACCACCCACGCAAGTATCCTGTGAAAAAGACTGTCTCCGAGGTGTAATGTGCAATGATAGAGAGAGATAACTGATTTTCCCAAAAGCCGCGCCAACACAATAGCAATTAATCCCTCCACGGATGGTTGATTAATGATCATCACATCACTGCTTGAAAGACTTCTCAAAACCGAAACAATAAAAAAAGGCGCACAAAAACCTTTTGAAATTTTAAACCAGTACGATACCCTTTCTATAGAAATTCCCTCTTTTTTTTCTCGCAGGGGTAGATTTTTGGTATGAGCAAATGTCAACACATGAATGGAGCTACCTTTTGCCGCAAGATGACGAAGCAGCCGATAGGGATATACGGTAAGTCCCGAAAGATAGGGCACAAAATAGGTTGAAACAAAGAGTATCTTCATGATTATTTCGTAGCTTCGATAATAAAACGATAGGCAAAATATTTGAATATCGGTAAATTTCCTATTGCATTGTTAAATCTACATAGTGTATGAAACCAGTTGAAAAGGGGGGTTGGAAGCAAACCAAAACCTGCGATTGAAACGGTGCGAAATCCGTGCTGTTTGAATTTCTTCTTGAGGTGAAAATACCGGCAATTGACTATTCCTTTTTCCACCGACCAATCTGAAAGAAATGGCAAGAGCAGATACCATGCAATATTGAAGGCGCACGGCTCGGAAAAAATAGCTTTTCCTCGTGGAAGAAGGGCATGATAGACCTTGGGAATAACATCGTCAAGACTGACATGATGTAAAATATCAGCGCCTACAATAGAGCTAAATTTTTCATATGAAGGCAGTGCATGAGCGGTCGATATAGAATGTAGGCGAAGTCTTCGCGCTAAAGACGTGAGCCTTTTGAGCGAACCACCACTCACATCAATTGCACAAACTGTATATCCTTTCTGAAGCAATGGAATAGTTACCCTCCCGCTTCCTGCGCCAAAATCAGCAATATCTCCCCGGGGAACATCTTTCATGCGTTTGATTATTTCCTGAATTTCAAGTTGTGTGTGAAAAGGGGGACGCACAATACGCTCTTCCTTATATTGATGTGAAACTTGGTCAAAAAACGCGCGCTGCTTTTTCAGTTGAGGGGAATCCATGGTCGAGTTTTTTTGAAAATGATAACTTTTGGATGATCATAGACGGTAAATGCTTCCTCTGACCAATCATCTGGAAATTCAAACTTAAAAAAGCCAAGGTTGAGAGTCGGATAGGAGGTAAATTCAGCAATTCTCTGAAACGGCAATGCTCCTGCAAACAAATCGCCGTAAAACGCTGACGCACGGGGATATCTTTCAGGAACGGCCATAATGCTTCCATAGGCTCGATTACTCGTGATGACGTAATAATCAGCTCTCTCAAGTGTCTTATTGATCGCCTCCCATTTTTGAGAAGTGTCGGGATCAAATACCGGCATCTGTGTACCTTCATATCCACCGTTAACCGGCACAAAATCATCCCAATGCTCCTCTGCCAAGAATGCGGTCTTTGGAATATTTTTCCCAATCCATTCGGAAGCAATGACTCGACTGTGTTTGCGCGCATAAATAGACATAAAACTGACGGGCCACACGACTACCCACATGAGCACATATACAATAATAAAATAAGATAGGTGGCGCGAAACGGGGCGCTTCCCAAAAAGTGGGATTGCCTGAATTTTTTGGGGCTGTTGAGCGACAGAATCTATCTTTTTTAAGATTGTATTTTGATATATGTAGGAAAGTCCAAATCCTGCAAAAATGGCGAAAAACGGATAGAGAAAAATAAAATACCGCATGGTTGCGGCAAAGCGCGATGACTGATAGATGAAAAAAGCAAGCATCCAGAAAATAACGACCCACAATGCATAATGCCTTTTCCTGACAGAAAGATACATACCAATACACGCAAGTATAAAGTATGCTATCCCCAGACCAAAAAAAGCAATATTAGTCAGCGAAAATAATATTGGTTTTTTACTCATCCACTGTACAGCTGGGGGATACCATGCGTCTTTGCGGGAAAATGCGCTTAACTCTTTGAGATTTTGGATAAATTGTGAGTTGATTGTGGGATTGAAAAAATCTCCCGAGGCAAAAAATTTCGGATCTGCAATGCGCAAAGAGGCATAACTTACGAGTATAAATAAAACAAAAATGGCGAAAAAAAGTTTCCACTGTTTTTTTTGCACTTTTATAGTAAGGAGGAAAAATAAAAGCAACGGGAGAATAAAAAGGGCAGTAATTTTTGATCCCACAGCAAATCCAAAAAACAACGCACTCAAGACAACATTTCTCATACGTGAAAAAAGATAATAACGCATGGCAAAATATAAAGAAGTAATCATAAAAAGACTCAAGAATGTATCAACAGCAAAAAAATGAGAAAGCTGAATAGGTAAAACAGAAACTGCGTAAAAAAAAGCCGCACATAATTTAATCCGACGGTTAAGATGATATTTTTTCTCCCACAAAAGTACGATTTTGTACACGTAAAGAATAATGAATGAATCCGCTATGGCGCTCAAAACTCTCCCCAATACAACAAAATCATCGTACGTATCGCGGTTGAAAATAACCGCTATAATTTTGGCGATGGTCAGTGGAAATGTGCCATACACGAAAAATGGAAAACCGACATTATAGGGGTTAAGTTGCGATAATGACGGTATAAAATAATGAAGCCAATCAGACGGAAGTCTTTCTGCGTTTGCCACCATAGTCAAAAACCGCTCATCAGGATGGAGATGATACCCTTGGTCCCAGTTCACGCCTGTTGTGCGAAGCATTATCCCAACGAGAAGAATACCAAGAAGGATCAACTTGTCAAAAACGCGGGATTTAGAATCTTTCACAGAATATGTTTTCTCTCAAAACTCCTATACCTTCAAGAAAAGTAATAAATGAGGGAATAACCTCTCGCCCGCCACAAAGATAATATTCAAACGTATTGATTATTTCAGCTTTTAAACGGTTGGTTTCTCGTGCGCACGCATCCACATAATCAAGAAGGTGCTGATTTACTCTCCCCATTTTCATATAGATGGGATCCAATCTTTCAAAGCTGCTCTCACGGGAAAGACAGATTGAAAAAGAAAAACAAGGGTTGTCTGTTGCCAGTTTTTTCAATTCATCAAAAAAATACATATCCCCTCTTGTTTTCAACCCCCACAAAAGATACAAGCTCACTTCGCTTTCGTCAGGCAGCGCAATAGGAGTAAAGTTGCTACTTTTTTCTGCATGTGAAGTATTTGCTAAAAAACTCAAGAGCTGGCTTCGTATCGGCGCAATACCCGTGCCTGTGGCGAGAAATATTTTGGGTTTTAGTGTATTTTTCAACGTAAAAACCCCTGCTGGACCTTGAAATGAAACATGTTCTCCTTCCTCAAGATTTAACAAATAGTTTGACGCAAGACCTTCAGGAACGATATGGATAATAAGTTCAATGTATTCTTTCACCCATGAGGGTGAGCAGATTGAATAATTGCGTCGTCCAACAACCGTTAACTCTTTTTGCCCCTCCTTTTTATGTTCGGGAACTTGAAGCAAAATATACTGACCCGCAATGAATTCTATTTGCGGAGGATCAATAAGGGCGAGCTTAAAATATATAACTTCATGGGTGAAGTTTTTCTTCTCCACAAGCTGTGCCGTGTAGGTTTGGATCATAGTCGAGCTCTCCTCATAACTTCTGCCTCAACCACACTTCGCGCCCGACCGTACTTCAGCCGTGAAAGCTCAATGATTTTTTTTGCAAGAGAAGGATTTGCTTGTCTTTTGACCTGTTTCATATCTTTGGTCAGATCAACTGAAAATGCAGGGACAGGATCATTATTGACAATCGTTTTCATATAGATGTGGTACCTGTCAATATTGATCAAATCTGACTCGCCAAACACCGGCTGAAATTCATGCGCCAGGTATGAAGCGTCGGTCACTCCTACTCGAAATGAGGCAAGTGTTCCAACATTGCCGAAAATTGCGTTTTTGACCTCCTCGTCCATTTGGCCGATGAACTGATTGGCAACGGTGAGATTGAGATGATATTTACGAGCTTCCGAAAGAATGGTCGCAAAATCAGGTGTTGCAAAATTTTGAAACTCATCAACATAAAGGAAAAAATCGCGGCGTTTTGCCTCCGGCGTGTCCTGCCTGCTCATGGCAGCAACTAACAGTTTTGGGATAAGCACAAGACCGAGGAAATTTGAATTTTCCTCGCCCAACTTCCCCTTGCTCAAGTTAATGATAAGAATTTTTCCCTCATCCATGACTTTTCTGAAATCAAACGCAGACTGGGACTGGCCGATGATATTTCTCATGGTTTTGTTCGTGACGAAACGCCCGAACTTGGAGACGATGTAATCTAATACTTCTGATTTATGAAAGTCAGACGTCTGCGCAATCTGATCTGTCCAGTAGCGGCGCACAATGGGATCAGTCACTTTTGGCAGTATTTCCTGCACGTATTTGGGGTCAGACAACACTCTCACCACCTCGATAAATGTCGTCCCCTCCTCCGACATGACCGTCAGCATCGCGTTTCGCACTGCATGTTCAAACCGGGGCCCGATGATACCGGTGCGCTGCGGATCGTAGAGTTTATACATGAGGTTGATGATGGCAGTCGTGATGAAATGTTTTTGCTCTTCAGTGTGTGCCTCAAGAAGATTTAAGCCCATCGGGCGCTCGGTGTCTGACGGATCAAAGTAAATCACGTCCTCGGCCCGTGAGGCTGGAACATATTGTATGATGTTTTCCACTAAATCTCCGTGGGGGTCTATGATGCATATCCCATACCCTGCCAGTATGTCTTGCACTGACATGTCTTGCAAGAGCTCTGATTTTCCGACACCGGTTTTTCCGATGATATATATGTGTCGCCTTCTATCTTCAAATCCAATATGCACGGGACGTTTGACCCCTCGATAATAACCAAAGCCTATGGATGTCCCTTTGGAGGAGGGAACTTCTGCGGCGACCGGAGCTGCCTTTGCCTTCAGCCAGTTGATATAGGGAGTTTCAATAGTTTTGTTGGGAAAGTGAAAAAGCGTCGCAATCTCGTCTGATGAGAGTATAGAGATTGACCGTGCAAATGAAAAATCAATGATTGGAAAAAAGCGATATACGCAATTTAACATGAATCCGCCCTTGGAGAGGATTTTGACCGACGTGAAGGAATTTAAGTCAGATGCAAATTGTGAAAACGCTGATCTGATATTGCGCAGGTGCACTTTTGCTGTTTCTTTTGTTTTTGAAGAAACGATCATACGTATGACTGTTTCAAAGCCAGGATGAGATGTTTTATCATCGATTTTCTCAAGCGTCTTTTGGTCAATCTTAAAAGTAGCCTTCTCCGGACTTGCTTCTTTTTTCTTGACCGAAGATACGTATGATTTACCTAGTTTTTTCCACGAAGAGTTTGCCGGCCGGATCAGTATTTGTATCATTGCCCCGTCTCCCTCATCCATCTTTGAGAGCGCTGAAGTTATGGCAGCCAAAGGATCAGTGGGCAGGTCTCGAAATGTCTTGATGGGCTCGTAGGAATACCCTTTGAGCCTGACAGCGGCAAAAGAAACGTTGCCTTTTTCGGAGAATATGTTGGGTTCCTCAACTATTCTAATGTCAGCCTGCGGATAATACCCATAAATCTGTTTCTCCACCATGTCGCAGATTTTCGTCGGGACCGAGACATAAAATCTGATATCTGCCTTTTTTCCCACGATTTCAAGGGAAATAACATCCTCAACATCCATAAACGAAAAAAATCCTGATTTTTTAAGCGATGAAAATGCAGAAAAAAGTTGCTCTGCCGCGTCAATCTTAATTTCATTGTCTTTGGACATTCTAACTTCCAAGGTCATCATCTCAAGAGACATCTGTTCTCTTTTTTTCATTCGGGAGAAAATGACAAGGAGATAAAAAAAGACAAGTGTTAAAAGAAGTGAAATGGCAAAAGCAGCAAAAACTACGATAAAAATAATCCCCCGCTCAATAATTGTCTGCACCTCAAGATTCATAGAGAAATTATATAATACTCTGTATGAGAAAAAGTGTCCTTTTTATATCTGTCTTTAGCCTTCTTTCACTTATTCTGATCATTAATATCTATGTCTCGCAGCTATTTAATCCTCTTTTTTTCCATCTCATTGAGGGAAAAGAACGCGAAGCTGCGGTTGCGTTTCTCAAAAAAATAGCGGGCACAAAACACTACGACCTTCAGCGCAGACTATTTGGCGCTGTATACGGAGCAGATTTGCAGCGCGATCTTGATGAACCAATGAGTACTCGACAACAAGAAATAGAGAGACTTGAGTCGCTCCTTGCCAAAAATGAAAAAGCGCGGGATGTGCTTGTTGCTCTTGCTCTTTTGTATCGTGAGCAAAAAAATGAACAAAAAGCCCGCGAATATTACCTACGTGCAAAAGACATAGATCCGAAATTATCCCTTCCCATTGACTAACGCGTCAGCCTCTGTGTTTTTTTCCCTTTGGATGAGATGATATGAAATTGGTATACCAATTTCCTGCTCAAGCGTCCTGATGGCGAAAATAAACTCTCGTATTGCAGCGTTTTTCACCCTGAACAATCCATTTACCTGATTGACCAGTAGCCTTGAATCAGAATAGGATTTAATCTCTGATATCCTATCTGTATTTTTGATTTTTACCCGCCTGCCCGCTTCGCAGCGAGACGAACCGGCGAGGCAGGATTTTTGATTTTTAATTTTCTCAAGCGCCCTTACAAGAGCCGTATATTCAGCTCTATTGTTCGTCCCCATACCAATATCCTCACGGTATGCAAAAATTTTCTTGCCCGCACGATAAAATACCATACCGATTGACGAAGGCCCCGGATTACCCTTTGACCCTCCATCTATATAAACTTCAAGCGTCATATTTCCTCCCCTTTATTATAGTTGGAAAGAGAAAATATACAAGCATGAGAAGCACTATCGTCTCCGACCCCACCGTCACCCATGCGGCAGCAATATATCCAAATACAGGAACAAGCAAAATATTTACTATAACATTCATAAGAAGCGACACTCCATATATAAAGGGAAGCATTTTTTCTTTCCCCTCTACAACGCTCACCCACAGCAGTACATTGGAAAGAAAAAATATCGGGTATGAGGTACTTAAAATACGAAACGGTTCAACTGACGCAGAAAAATCGCTCTTTATCATCCCAATAAGCGGCACTCCAACAAATGCTGCCACCATGATGATGATAGATATGCCGACAATGATTCCTGTCGTTTTTTTAAGCTCGCTATAAAAAACCACACGTCCTGCTTTGCGAATGCGAAGTAGCAGTGGATACAAAGCGTTCATCATAAAAAATGAAAGATTGAGCGGAAACTCAAAAAATTTATACGCAAGCGTATATATCCCCACCTGTTCAGTCGGTCGAAAGAGAGAAAGAATAAGCACATCAGCCCTGACGTAAAGCACATTGAGAAGGAGCATAAAACCCAATGGCAGGCTTCTTGCAAAAAGTTTACGCATAACATGACCCTCAATGCGAAACGTATACGCAATGGGTTTTCTAACCTTTATGGCAATACCTGCAAAAATCGCATAGAGCATCAATCCAAAAATCGTGGCAGCAAAAAAAAGCATAAGATTTTTGGTAAAAAAAGCAACAAACGAAAGGCTTATCGCAAGAACCCCGTAGGCAATGTTTGGCGTAATTGCGAGATCAAAACGTTCCCATTTTTGAAACAGGGCATGGAATGAATGGACAAATGCATAGATGAAAAATACCGTACCCACAAGCTCAATTGCCCATTTTTCGCCATGAGAAAAACCCGTATGAGAAACAGTATCATAGGGAAGCAGAAAAATCACTGGCTGGATCGCCAGATATAAAAAAAGTGCCAAAATAAGGCGAAGAGCAATGAGGGAGAAAAGCTCTTTTTCCGATTCTCTTTTGAGAAAAGTAGCGTTGAGCCCAAAATCAACCGCAATGGCAAATATGCCGATAAAGGCAAAGACTTTATTATATTGACCCAAACCAAAACTACCGAGGCTTTTCGCGATCAAAAGGATGATGATAAAATTTGTTGATGTGGTAATGCTTCGACTGACCAGTTGAAAGAGCGTGTTTTTGAAAACGGTGAAAAAAATCATACTCTTTATTCTACGTTATAGCTCTTCGAGTTTTTCTTTACTTTGCACATCTTCCTGCTTGATCAAGCGCAGGTACCGCTCGGTTGAAGAAAGCCGTTTATGGCCAACGATCTTGGCAATATACGAGGGGGAGGAACCACGTGACAACTGATATGCAATAAATGTATTACGCAAATCATTCACGGTCGCATCTTGCACATCAATTTCTTTGAAACATTTGTCAATGATCGCACGGATATTGCGAAGAAGTAACGGCTTGCCTGTTTTGGTCACAAACAGGTGATCATCCGCACTTTTTTGGCGCACCTTAAGATAGGTATCAATTGCGTGTTTGACTGTTTTGTTCAGGGGAATTCGCCGCTCATGTATCTGCAACATCCCATTTTGCATATCTTTGAGCCGTATATCTGCAAGCTCGCCAATACGCACTCCCGTCTGAAGCAGGAGTTCTACCATCGTATACGTGCGGGGATTTTCTTTTGCTGCGTCCCGAAGACCTCGCCATTCAAGCTTGGTCAAGATGCGAGGAGGAGGCTGTGTATATTTTGGGTGAGCCACTTCAAGAGACGGATTATACGCGATGATACTTTGACTTTTGAGATAGCGGAAAAACGTGCGGATGGAATTGAGTTTGCGCGAGGCTGATTTTTGGGTGTAGTTTTCTGTGATGAGTTTCTTCAAAAAACCCTCGATATCTTCTCGCTGCGCCTCTTTGATATCGGATTTCTCCCTCGAGGCCAAATACCCGATAAACTGTTCGAGGTCTTTTTTGTAGGCGATGACGGTAAAAACTGACCGTTTTTGACTCTTCAGATATGTGATAAAATTGTTTAAGAGACTGCGTGCATCGTGTGGTTCCATAATATAACCCTATAATATCAAATAAAGTGATAAATTACAAGGACTTATTATAAATGTTCGAATATCTGTTTTTCAAGGGTTTTTTTTGAAAATTCCTCTTCTATTATGATAACACTGTTCAAAAAAGGCTTTTTTATCTTTCTTTCGGTATTTCTCATATATTCTCTGGTGAAAAATATTCTTGATTTTGCCAAAAAAACAGCATTTTACCGAGCGTACGACCAAGAATTTGAAGAGGAAAGAGAAAAAAATAAAAAGCTCAAAAGCGAACTCATGAAAAGCCAAGATTATTACATGGTGGAAAAAAACATCCGTGAAAAACTCCAACTTCTCAAAGAGGATGAAGTAGATATTCTCATTGCGCGTCCATCCCCTACTCCAACAATCATCCCAATCCCTCCATCATCACCGATCAAACAATGGTATGAACTGTTTGTTTCTAAAAAATGAGTCTTGTAGTTGATTATATGTATGTGGTATGATATCTTCGCTATGAGCGAGGGAGAAGGAGAAAACAAAACAGAATCTCGGAGAGATTTTTTTGAGCATATTGGAAAATTGGGGAAATCAAAAACTCCTGCTTCAACACCAGAAAAAACCCTACCCAAAGATAAATCTCCTGGATTTTTTGAAAAAGTAATGCCGCGAAGAGAAGCTCTCAAAACTGGAGGAGCAGCGATAGCTGGCGCAGTTATCAGTGATACGCTTCTTAATGTTATAGAAAATCCTTCTGCCTACGCAAACGCTCTTGGCGAATTAGCAAAATCTCTGGGAAAAAGTGTCGCAAGCGAAGTCACAAAAGCAGGATTGGAAAAACTTTTTGAAGAAATTTCCGAACGCGTTGATACGTATACCATGGGAAGAAAAAATAGAGATTTTGATTTTTTTCCTGAAGGAAAACGGTTTTTGATACACACGGAAAGAGAAGGATTTTGGCATACAGACGAGAAAATCGTATCTGCGCTTGCCGCTATGGCCATGAAATCGGTCTTTAAAGGAACAAGCGTCGCCCCGCTTGAAAAAGTGAGAGAAGAAACACGAGAGCAAAAAGAACTGCGAGAAAATGAAGAAGTTAATAAAGGTACGCTCCCGGAAAAAGGCAGTATCACCCGTGAAAGCATAGAGGTAGATTGCAATGTAAAGGTAGATACATCTTCAAAAAATCTTCGTATGTTTTTTGAAGAAATTTTTGAAGATCTTCCCGAGGAGAAACGACCAGATTTCGCTCTGCAAAGATTGAATATCGAACGAGATGTTGCTACCGTGCAGGGAACACTTACATTCAGAGACGCATCCACACAAGAGGAGGTTGCAACGTTTGTCTTTAAAGGAAGTTCCATCTCGGTAACCCGACTTGACGCGGATTTTCGAAAAAGACTCAAAAAGTTCGGTGTGAGCGTCTCAAGCTCATTAGACACCGATATGCTTGAACTTCAGGCTCTTATAAAAGCCTTTTCCAATACACAAACCGTGCTCACTGCCCTGAAGAAAAAACACGAAAAAAACGCACGAAAATGAGATTTTTTATCTTCTAGTCGCATTGTATTCTCCGCATACATGTAGTATAATTTCCTTGAAATACCCATGAAAAGCGGAGTAGTGTACGGTTGCACGCGAGGCTCATAATCTTGAAGACCATGGTTCAACTCCTGGCTCCGCAACATTAGAATTTCTTTCCGATACGCAGTGAGGACATTCTTATCATGAACACTCAATCCTCTTTTCTCCTTTCCATCATCATCCCCGTCTATAATGAAGAAGAAAACATTGATCTACTTCTTGAAAAACTCACCCCCATTCTTTCCAGATATACATACGAAGCGATCTTCATCAATGACGGCTCAACTGACCACACCGCAGAAATTATCAAAAAAGCAGCACAAAACAACCCTTCTATCAAACTTGTTTCCTTCGTCCGCAATTTCGGACACCAAATGGCCATCACCGCAGGATACAGGGAAGCACGCGGCGACTGTGTCATCACCATAGACGCAGACCTCCAAGACCCTCCGGACGTGATCAATAAACTCATTGAAAAATGGCGCGAGGGATATAAGATCGTCTATGCGCGCCGTAGCATTCGCAAGGACTCATGGTTCAAGGCGGGAACAGCATTTCTCTTCTACCGCGTCATGAATTTTCTTTCAGACACGCCAATCCCCAATGATGTGGGAGATTTTCGTCTGCTTGATTGCGAGGTTGTCCAGTTTTTGAATAATCTTCCGGAACATTCTCGATTTTTGCGGGGACTGGTCGCGTGGGCAGGATATTCTGCGACAACTATTTCTTTTAAACGAGACAAACGACTCAAAGGGGACACGCATTATCCCCTTTCTCGCATGGTGAATTTTGCCCTTGAGGGTATCACGTCATTTTCGACCAAACCGCTGAAACTCGCCTCATATCTCGGGTTTTTCACCTCGACCATCGGGTTTTTCGGCATCATCTATGCGCTTTACCGCAGGTTTTTCCTGCCTCATGAGTTTTGGGTGACCGGCTGGACCGCCCTTTTCGTCGCTATCATGTTTTTTGGTGGCATTCAACTTTTGACGATCGGAATCATCGGTGAATATATCGGCAAAATTTATCGCGAAGTGCAAAAAAGACCGCAGTTTCTCATCAAGGAAAAAGTCAATGTATGAAAACCGTGGGTTTTATACTGATTGCAGCCGGAGCGGCGTTGCTTATTTTCGTCGTCTATTCATTCATTGAGAGTAAAATAAATACGCTTCATTCACCCGTGCCTGAAAAAGAAGGGATAAAAGTCATCTATATCAACTTCTGATCCTGAATCTGATCCTGAATAAGTTGAGGAAATTTAATGGGTTTACTCACTCCCAGTCCTGTATTTAACACTTTCTCAAGAAGCACGACAACCGCAAGTACGGCAAAAACAACAATAAGACCAATAACTGCTGCTTCAATTTTGTCTCGTGCCTTCTGCACACTCTCTTTATTGCCGCCGGAGGTCACCCATGAAATTCCACCCAAAAGAAGATAGAGAAGCGCCATCAAACCTGCCACGGCAAAAAGAGCTCGGATAATAAAAGTTATGACTGCGGATATTTCTGGAACTTTAAATCCTAAATCCAACACTGCTATATCAATGTCACCCACTGTGGTCGAAGTCTCTCTCGCTGCAGCTAATAATATTCTATTTATGGTATTCATTTATTGTAATAATAAATAAGCAGTTATCTCTTTGTCAAGTGCATTTGACTTTCACAGATAAACGGAGTATACTATAAGATATATAGCTATGGAAGGCATCAATCGCATTTTTTTTCTCGTGCTCGGACTCGTCGCAGTTGTCTTGTTTTTTGCCGTCGTGACAGGCAGAATCACCCTCAAAGGTTTTCTCCCGCGACTGACATCTATTGAGAGGAACGAAGATTCTGCTACCCCCACACCAACCAATGCGAAAACGACAACGACCGCACAAAAAGTCTCTACCACAACACAATCAAAATCAACCACGAATTCATCTGTTACCTCGTCAAACACCCAAACAAAAGGAGAAAGCATCACGACTATCCCCGAAACCGGACCTTCTGCGCTTATTTACCCCATGAGTCTTTTGCTTTTTGCTACAGGAATATATCTTGCTTACTATCGCGCCTAAAAATCTCCTCACATTGAGGTTATGAGATAACTTCTATATAATGAGTATATGAAGTGGGTTATTTCTTTCTTTATCATTGTGCTGGTTTTTTTGGGCACAACCCTCTGGGTGAAAGGCGATGAGTTGGATGATATTAATTCCCAGCTTGAAAAACTGAAACGGGAGCTTGATCAATCTCAAAAAGCAACCGCTCCGCTTGAGACGACGCTTACACAGCTTGAGAAAGATCTGGCACGCATCAGATCGCGCATTGGATACCTCAAAAAAGAAATCGCGCGACGAGAAAAGGAAGTGCAAGCCGGAGAAGAAGCATTATTGGCACAAAAGATACTCCTTAATGAGCGTACTAAAATGTACTACATACACGCGCGTAAAATGGGAACCATGCTTTTTGCGCTGGTTTCGGATGACAATACCGCCACCTCTTTTCAAAACTTTTTTTACCAAAAAACGCTTGTGGATCAGGATAAAGATACGATCGTCAAAACAGTCGTCCATATCAAAAATCTTGAGGAAAAAAAGAGAAATCTCGAATTTGAAAAAATCCGGCTTGCAGATATTGAAAAAGAGGTTGACAAACAATCGGTGTTTTTAAGCGGAGAAGTCACAAAGGCGAAAAAATATCAGGCAGAGCTCTCCTCAAGAATAGCGGTTTTGAGCACGCGTCAAAAACAGCTCATCGCGGCAAAACTTGCGGGTTTAAATCTACCCACGAGCCTCGGCGCCGGACCCCTCTATTGCACTGATGATCGCAAAATCGACCCGGGGTTTTCTCCGGGCTTTGCCTTTTTCACGTTTGGCATACCTCATCGCGTAGGTATGAATCAATATGGAGCTTTGGGAAGGTCGCAAGCAGGACAATCGTATCAGGATATTTTGCGGGCATATTTTGATGGTGTTTCTTTTGAAAAACGAGACGCCAATATGCGCATCAAAGTGCAAGGATTTGGGGAAATGGGGCTTGATGAATATTTACTCGGCATCCATGAAATGCCGGCAGACTGGCCCATGGAAGCTCTGAAAGCACAGGTTGTTGCCGCACGCTCATATGCCCTTTCATATACAGGAAATGGCGCAAAAGAAATTTGCACGACACAACAATGTCAGGTATATTGTCCTTCTAACACAAAATGTAATAAAGGAGGAAATTGGGAAGCGGCAGTGAGGCAGACTGAAGGAGAAATCATGGTGCGCGATGGTCAGGCGATCACCGCGTGGTACGCATCAACATCGGGCGGCTATACCTTCACCTCCGCCGATGTGGGATGGAACTCTCGTCCGTGGACCAAACGCGTGCGCGACACAACAGGCGATGTGGGTAGTTTTGGAGATCTGTTTGAGCGCGCGTATGACAAGTCATCTCCGTGTTTTTACGCGGCGCAGGGCTGGCGCAGTGAATATGGCAAATCCGCATGGCTCAAAGGCGAGGAAGTTGCCGACATTGCAAACGTCATCCTACTGGTCAGGCGAGATGGGGGGACAAGAGAACATCTGTATCAAACTGACAAGTCAAATCCTGCAGGCACTGATAACTGGGACAAAGAACGGGTGAGGCAAGAGCTTCGAAATCGGGGCGAAAATCCGTATGCAAGCGTATCTGATATCGGCATTGACTGGGATAAGGGCGTGGGAAAGACAAATTCAATCACGATAAATGGAGATGCGGGCAGCCGCAATTTTGACGGAGCGGAGTTTAAAAACTTCTTCAATCTTCGCGCCCCCGCCAACATCCAAATCGTTGGAGCACTCTATAATGTGGAAAGACGATAACTCTCCCCAAAATTTCCTATGAATATACGGTATCAACCACCACAGAAGGAAGGAAATCCACTTGAAAAATACACCACAAATCTCCATCACAGGGACTTGACATTTATTCGTTATTGTTGTATACTTATTATTGTTATGACTCAAACAATAACCATTACTCCAAAATGGCAGATTTATATCCCGTTGAAAATACGGGAAGTGCTTCATTTGACAACCCCCGGCAAGGCTGAAATAACTGTTGAGAATAAAAAAATCGTGATCAAACCGACCAAAAGCCTTGTTTTACAAATGGCAGGAAAATATAAAAACATCGCGCAGCAAAAAAAAATAAACCTTGAAACTATCCGAGAGAAGATACGTTACGATCAATTATGAAATTATTTATAGATACTAATGTCTGGTTGCGCTTTATTTTGGGAGAAGGAAATCTATATCAACACTGCGTGTCTCTTTTTGAAAAGATAGAGAAAGGACAGATCAAACCATACGCTTCAACTATTGTACTGCTTGAAATCCACTTCGTTTTGACCAAGTTGTATCGTATACCTTCTAAACAAGTGATCGCCGATATAGAAACTATGTTAAAAACACGAAACGTAACGCTGATTGAAAAAACCTATTTTCACAAAGCGCTGCATTATTACAAAAAATATAACATAAAATTAGCCGATTGTCTTATCGCGTCACAACTGCCGAAAAATACCGCCCTATGTACGTTTGACCATGAACTCAAAAAGATTTCAGAAATAAAGGTTATCATACCGCCAGTAGATTGAATAAAATACACACGGGTTTACAGCCGAGGTATTCACTTTCGTGGAATAAAAAAACAATTGCAATAGGGGGGAAAATACGATATGATGAAACCCTATGCCTGCAACGCATATTACGAAAGATATGTTTCAAAAGGACGTTCTTGAAGCTCAAAATGTGGTCTTTGTAGATTTTTATGCCGACTGGTGTGGACCGTGCAAACTGACCGGTCCTATTATCGACGAACTCTCTGATATGGAGGAATATAAGAATAAAGTAACGTTTGTAAAAATAAACGTGGATGAAAACCAAGAACTTGCCGCACGATACAGCGTTTTTTCCATTCCCACATTTATCCTCTTCAAAGGTGGAAAGCCCGTCCATCAATTTATCGGCGCCTTATCAAGGACAGGATTTATAAAAGAAATTGGAAAAACGCTATCATAAAACAATACGAATCAGCATAGACGCTGGAGATCTACAGCCAGAAGGAGAGGTCACAAGCGGCATCCATAGACTCATCACCTCCTTCATCACCCAGTTCCATCACCTCAATGATCCAGCATATTGCATCAATTATTATTACTTTGGCTCCTCTCATGTGACACCTAGCACATATGCTGCGATCAGATATCACCGGCTGCCTCGACGTTTTTACTCCACGATCCACTTACCTTTTCATACGCTCAAAGACGGTAATGACGTTTTTTTGGGGTTTTCCGGATACATCCCTCGCCTGCTTCAGAGAACTCACATCAAGAAAATAGCTTTCATATATGATTTTGGTTTCTACATATATCTCCAACTCTACACTCATGCGCAGAAACTCGTGAAAAATACAGCCCTCGCGATAGAAAAAGCAGACAAGATCGTTGTTTTGTCACAGTATATGAAAAGCGAACTACTTTCAAGATTCCCAACTATCAACACACATAAAGTCGCACAGATTTATGCAGGGATAGATCATTTGTTTACCTGTAGTGGCAGCCACCGTCAAAAAAAGATCGGGAAATATTTCCTATACGTGGGAGTGATAAAACCGATGAAAAACATCACGAGATTATTCAGATGTTTCAGAGAGTTTATACGCGCCTCACAGGACAAAAATTATCAGCTCGTGCTCATTGGTAAAAAAGAAGATGATTATTATCTGCACTTAAAGCAGGATAGTAGTTACCGCAGCATCAAAGAAAAGATCACCTTTGTGGATCATATATCTGACTCCAAGCTCACTACTTATTATCGCTCATGTGTGGGTCTTTTGAACGTATCCTGCGATGAAGGTTTTTGCTTTCCTGTTTTGGAAAGCCTTGCATTTGGCAAACCCGTCATCACCAATGAGCATCCTCTTTACCATGAATACCGGAAATTTTTCACTCATTTATATAGTGGCAGCAACGATAAACAAATCGTCCAGAAAATGTTACAGATTGCAAAAAATCCCTCCAAACATCATCAAATAGTCTGGAGAAAAGAGTTTGCATGGAGTGATTTCACCACAAAGCTTCTCGCTCTAATCAAAGAAATCACCTAGTCTTTTATTTCGCAACCAGTTCATATAGGGTTTTGGGCAGTCTGATGAGTTCTCTTATTTTTTGTTTCGTATTTGAAAATTTCAAAAAAAATCGCCACCTGCTTTTTGCCAAAAAATAGGCCTTTTTCTTGTTGGTTTTTGATGTTTCAAAGTGTATATATGTTGTGTCGCGGTCAATGCCGACTTTAAAACCTGCTTTTTTGGCTCGGTAGCAAAAATCAACATCTTCGTAATACATGAAGTAACCCTCGTCCCATAAACCAATCGCGTCAATCACCTGTTTTTTGAAGAGCATGAGCGAGCCGGTGACATAATCTACCGCATGAAACCGACGGCGCGGCTTTTCGCCGATAAGTCCCCCGCTCATGCGCCACCGATCTATCTGGCCGCCATAATACGTTCTATTATCCTGCCACATAGCCAAACCCCACACATCAAAATATGGTGAACCTGCAAGTAACTCCTCACTACTTACATGCTCCAAAGATATATCGAGGTTGGCAACGATAAAAATATCAACACCCTCCCGCACGCCTTTTTTGATACTGCTGTTCACTCCAGTAGCAAACCCTTTATTGTCAAACGTATTATCACAGACGTAAAAGCGAAGATCTTTAAACCCAAGCTTATCGACCTGACTTTTTATATGGGTGAGTATCGCGTCGCTCGTATTGTACGTGACCACTATGAAGCCGACTCTCATATGCTATACCCTCACACGCAGTATGCTTCCATGAATCATTTTGATTGTTAGATGAGCTTTTTTGAGGATATAAAAAGCAAGAGTTGCCAGCCAACGAAGTGAGGAATAAAGCGGCGCATGAAGCCCTGTCAAAATTTTCTCATCGCTTAAGGGCACTTTCACATTCTCATAGGTGGGAAATTGTGTGCCCGAAGGGTCTATGACTCCTTGTTTTTTGAGGTCTTCCGATATGACTGGGTGCTCTTCACGCACGCTGATATATGGAGCCACTTCGCGATCGGGCACAAATTCTTTGACTTTCTGATACTCAAGCGCAGGGGGAACTGTCGGCTTTGTACCTTCAAATTCTTTTGAGGCACCAACTGTCGCTCCCGGCTTTATCAAATGATCAACCGGTGTGTAACTTTTGTGAGTCATGCATTTATTCTATCAAAAAATATCCTGACCTAGTCAAACTTCACTTCACATGTTTTGCAGATATTACAGGGACCGACTTCAGCATTCTTATTTTTACACACGACACATTCACCCTCATGATAACTCCACCCGCCTTTTCCTTCTGTGAGTAACGTCGCATCATTGTATCCTATTTTACCCCCTGAAGCTGAAAGTACCGTTGAAACAAATAACAAAGAAGAACGACTCACCGGACAACTTCCTCCGCTTTCTACCAATGCCTTTTTGCTTGAAAAATATGCGATGAGCGTGTGATCTGACGGGTACCCAAAGCGAAACTCCGGTAAAACAGTATTGCTTAAAAGATACGTCCGCTTATCTTTGTCCCCTTCCCTAAGCCATTGTTTCAATATTCCTGTTCTGTTATAAATAGCAGTCAATAACTTTTTCCCTTCCTCTATAGTTACACTATCACTGTCTCCTTCCACGATGGTTTTTGCATATTGTCTGATCCAACCGCCAAGCTCCCTTGAGATAAGCCCGTCAAACGCATATGCTTCCTCTAGGCTTTCACGTGTAAAACCGAGCCGACTCAATACATTATCTAAGTTTATGCTAGAACCATCGCTTTTAAATAAAAAAGGACTTTCTAAAAAATCCTTTTCTGTTTTTTGGGAAAATACGAGATTATCACCATCGCCGTATCGATATCCACTATGCTCAATATACTCACTAAGCTTAAGACTCATGAGGAGACTCCCTTTTTTTTCTGGATATCTCACTATGTATTCTGTTATCGTTCCACCACCTTCTTTCACAAATACAAACATGAATCCATAGTCTCCAAATCCCTCTTCGTTGGAGGGAGGTGAAATCCAGAAAGCAGTATCTGCCTCCTGCCGAGCAAATGCGTGTTCAAGCATATGAAAACCTTTCCATTCTGCTTGTTCTCTGCTTGCTCCACCACGCTGATATGCGGTTTTTTTATAACTCTCTCCCACGGCATCTTGAATACCTGGATAATAGAACCTATCTGCTGCTAAAAAATAGGAAACGCGGGCTATATCTGTGTGATTGACAAATTCATGAAGAAAGTTCCTGATATTTCCTTCTACATAAGAACATGCCTGTAGTCTATCCGGACAGTGATCACGCACAAATGCGTAGTCATTCTCTACTGAATAATACTCAAAAATTGAGCGAGCGAGCCCTTTTTTTTCTCTCTCCATAGACTATTCCCTGCTCGGGGTGAAAAAGCCTTGGGGGGTTCCGGACTATTACCGTTGCGGCACAGTTGCTGATTTGCACAAGCATTCCCTAGGGTCCCAAGACTTGCCAAGAACTAACTTATTTAAATAGTGATTTCTTTGCGCGTATTATACACTCTTCCCAGAACAAAAAAAAGGTCAGACAGGCGATTGACATACACGATGATCTGCGTATATGCTTTTTCTTTATTGTGTATGGCTACAATAGCCCGCTCTGCCCGACGACATACTGCGCGCACCACATGAAACCAGCTTGTAAGTTGTGTCCCTTGTGGAAGGATAAAAGAATGAAGGGGCGGCAGTTTTTTTTGAGTTTCATCAATGGTTTGTTCAAATAATTGAACTCGTTTTTTCAAAAAAGCAAGATTTGTTTTTTTTCCCGCAAGATAGGCGGACAATGTGTGAAGGTCTTTTTGTATAGTAGTCAGTAAAACAATGTGAGAAGTATGAGTAAGCATTGTGAGCAAAACACCAATAAATGAACTCAATTCATCGACCGTGCCATAGGCAATCACCTGCGGATCTGATTTTGCGACTCTTTTCCCCCCATATAGAGATGTCGTGCCATCATCACCTGTTTTTGTATAGATAGACATATCAACACTCTGAAAATCCACAGCTGTAGCATTTCTTGCACCCTTCCTCATGCGCAAACGTCGCCTCTCCGCAAGATGGACAAATATCAAACAAGCTTGATTTTTCCACCTGAAGGAGCGATTGCTGTGTGCTTGCGGCAACTACTGTCGGTTTCACTGCAGATTCTTTATGCACATTCGATTGCCCGTTGAGTTGAAAGTGCATCGCAAGAATTTTGGCAAGCGCATCAGGGACGCTTCGTATTCTCTCCTTACCAAAACCCATGGTGCGCGCGCCACCAATACCTTGCAGCTGATCAACGATCTCGCGTATGCGCTCCTTTGCCGAAAGATGTGAGGAAAATCGAAGCGCTAGAGAAACGACTCTTCCGAGGCTCTCTGCCATTGCATACACATCAGTGCCTGCTTTACCCACATTGATAAAGACTTCCAAAGGCTCATTATCGCCATTGACATTGATTGTGATAAACGCCGTGCCTACTGGGGTATCAATTTTATACGTTGATCCATGCACGACCATCGGACGCAGCTTCACCGTATACGGTGCTTCTTTTGGCTGTTCCTTCACTACTGTTTTGCGCTCAAGCACCCCGGGACGAGATCCTTCCCGCATATAGGTAATACCTTTGAGTCCTAGTTTGTACGCGAGCGTATAGAGTTTTTTCACGTCCTCGACCGTGTGTGTTTGGGGTGCGTTAACGGTCTTTGAAATTGATGCATCAACGTATTTTTGAATAACTGCCTGCACCTTGACATGGTCTTCTGGAGAAAGATCATTGGCTGAAACAAACCACTTAGGCCGCTTGACTATCCCTGCTTTTATCTCTTTTTCATGTCGTTTGTACCACTCATCAAATAGGTCATGGCGAATGATATGCTCCCCCAGTCGGTCTCGCCTCACAAACTCAAACTCAAATACCGGCTCAATGCCTGACGTTGTTCCAGACATAAGAGACGTGGAACCTGTGGGCGCTTGCATGAGTATCACTGAATTGCGGATACCATGCTTTTCTATCACACCTTGAATTTCTTCTGGAAGCCCACCGACAAAGCGCGATTTGACGAATTTTTTCTTGTCGCATTTGGGAAATGTCCCTTTTTCTTGAGCGAGTTTGCAGGAAGTTTTATAAGCCTCATCGCGTATGATCTTATAGACTTTGTCGATAAAGGAAATAGCCTCGGGAGATCCGTAGAGCAGATGAAGTTTGATGAGAGCATCTCCAAGCCCCATGGTTCCCAACCCGATCCGCCGTTCTCCTTCATGCTGCATTTTTTTAATGCCTTCAAAAATATACGGATCCATATCGACGATATTATCTTGGAAACGCACCGCGGTCTCGACTGTTTTTTTCAGAAGCATAAAATCAAATCTGCCTTTCTTTTCAATGGAAGTTGACTTCACGAGTGCTGAAAGGTTGATGGAACCGAGATTACAAACCCCCCACGGCGGTAATCCTTCTTCTCCACAATTATGAACCAATAATCCGTTAGCGGAAAAACGATGAATATCGGCAACGGTAATATCAAATACCTCTTCTGTACCACTCGGCGTCAATTCAACAAACGTTGCAACAAACGACTCTCTATACGGTCCACGTTGATAGAGAGAAATGAAAGATTGTAATTTATTCTGCTTTCTTTCCTGTAAAAAACCGATTCTGCCAGCAAACTTTATGAGATTTTTTTTACTGATCGCCAGCTCGTGATAAGCCTGACATCTATATAATTTCTTTCCTCCCTTTCCGTCAGGCAGCAATCTTTCTTGGGAGCTTCTTCTGTTTGTATAAATTGTACTTACAATACCAAAGTTAAGAAGAAGTCGCTGGACGTTAATCAGCAGAGATTTTCTTATGGAGGTCAATCTCACCGTTACGCCTTTTTTCAGAGTTCCTATGACCATGCCGTCGCTTGAAAAAAGTCCTTGGAGGAAACCGCGCTGAAATTCCTCTGATCCTTCAAAAATCGCCGCAGGGACTTGATATTTGTCTTCATGACTTAAACCGTACTTATTGACGATTCTCCACAGTCGCACTGATTCTATGACTGCCTTATTTTCTTTTTCAACATATTGAGGGAAAATGGGATAAGCTCTGGTGACAATTTGTTCACCCTCAACCATTCTCTCGACTATACGTGCAAAATACGGAGCTAATTCTTTTTTCTCTTCTTGGTAAAAATACAATGTTGCAACATCTTTTTTTACCGAACCGTCTCCCACAAGCCATCCCAAAACTCTTCCTTCCCCAAGAATACCTCTCACTCCAAAATATCCTCCGGTGGAAAGAACGAGTTTATCTCCTTTTTGAAGTTTTGCCGCCTCTTTTTCTCCATGCGTTGTCACCACTTTATGATCGGTGGTAAGCCGTAACTCGTATCCCTCCTTTGTTTTCAACGTGTACACTGGTTTTATCCCCGTGAATTTCACCGGCGTTGAAAGATAGCTTTTTCCGTTCACCACGACCCTAAACGGCAACTGTGTTTTATAGAGTTCTTTGATAGATTGTATGCCATTGGTTGTATTGACAAACGTGTCTCCCGTCACGCATGGGTTTACACAGTTTATCCTGTTCCAATAATAATTGTTATGCCATTTGTTGTACCGCTCCATGAAAACGACTCCGGGCTCGGCAGAGGCCCACGCGGCTTGAGCAATCAAATCCCACATTTTTCGGGCTTTCACGACTTTGCGTACGATTACTTTTTTACCCATGCTTTTCCACAACTCAAGATCGCCATCCCACTTTTCATCATATTCTGGATCATCAATATCAGGAAATACGAGCGACCAGTCTGCATCGCGAGAAACTGCTTCCATGAAGCTATCTGATACACAGAGTGATAAGTTGGCACCGTTTATGCGCGATAAATCACGCTTCACCGTGATAAACTCCTCCACGTCCGGATGCCAATCCCACAGCATCAACATCAAAGCCCCACGCCGTGTTCCGCCCTGCTGAATAATGTCTTTTGTGGCAATTGAAAAAAGCTCTGCCCAATTGCAGGGGCCGGATGAAAACCCGTTGACCTTGCGCACCCTCGATCCTCGTGGACGAAGAGAAGAAAGATTGATACCTACCCCACCACCGTGAGCCATAATTTCCACCATTTGTTTCAACGTCTCCAAAATTCCTTCACGCGCATCTTTTGGGGAGGGAATGACAAAACAATTGTAGAACGTGACGGAAAATCCTGTGCCTGCTCCTGCCAAAATCCTTCCTCCAGGAACGTATTTGAAGTCTTTCATCGCCTGATAAAATTTTCTCTCCCATGCTTTTTTCTCACGAGTTTTTTCAATTGAGGCGACAGCGCGAGCTACTCTTCTCCACATTTCTTCTGGTCTTTTCTCAATTGGATTGCCTTTTTTGTCCTTGAGCGCATATCGATCAAGAAACACCTTTTCTGAAATGCCCGTGAGTTTCATAGGTCTTTATAATAATTTTTTAAGCTCAACTTCAAATTCCTCAACATCTACAAACCGTCGAAAAACTGAAGCGAAACGAATATACGCCACCTTGTCAATTTTTTTGAGTTTGTCCGCAACAATATTGCCGATAAGCTTACTGGCAACTTCAGGCGACTCTTCTTCTTTGAGGCGCCCTTCGACTTCTGCCACTGTTCGCTCGGCATCCTCAAGCGTCAGGTTTGTCTTCT
>Ga0209542_10005640_pt1 | contig 24855 bp, 25 predicted proteins | sample RifCSPhighO2_01_FD_184028 | JGI IMG/M metagenome (GOLD analysis project Ga0209542, IMG submission 184028) | Soil microbial communities from Rifle, Colorado - Rifle CSP2_plank highO2_0.1 (SPAdes) (version 2) | ecosystem: Environmental > Terrestrial > Deep subsurface > Rock core/Sediment ...
GCATGCCGCTTGTGCGCGTAATGAAATTCAGCGCATCGATCGCGTGGATGTCGTCGGGGTCAACCAGGCCGACCTCCAAGACGCCATCGACAATTGCAAGTGGAACAAGCGAATAGTGCTGTGCAGACTCTTCGGGGACAGCCTTCAGGACCTCATACGGAATTTTTGCATCTCCGAGCTCGCGCACCGGCACTGGTGATGAACCGGTTTCTGTCGTCGGAGGCATACTGTTGTTAGCGGCCCGGGGCGGGTACTGAAGGTCTTGAAGATGTTGCAACGGAGACACCCAGTGGCGCAAACGGGTTCTCGCGTCCCCAGGGCTCATTGATGAGCGGTGTGCTGAAGTCCTTGAGGCTCATAAAGGCAGGGTCAAGAAAGATCGTTCCCGAAAGCGAGACCGCGCGCAATGCGAGCAGGCTTGCGACAATCTCTTGATCAGCGTTCGCTTCAGCGAGAGTTCCCGATACGACGGTTTCGGTCGTGAGAAGCGGTGGTGCGCTCGTATCCGAAGACAGGCCGTACCACACACCCGCGACGATCAGCGCGACGAGTCCTACGAATATGAAGATGTGTTGCTTGATCCACGTCATATGATTATTTAAGCCAGTATGTGCGAATGGTCATCGTGTACGAATACGTGGGCTCTGTACTTCGCTCCACCGCTAGATACGTGATCTTGAGTGATACGAGGTCTACGATGCGCAAGCTCATTTCAAGTTCCGCGATGAATTCTTGGAACGTCTTGTACGTCCCCTCTGTCGTGAACGTAAGCGTTAGTGAATCGTATTTCTGTTTCGATGCACCAATAGCACCGATCGCGGTTTGCGCAGCCGGCGTCCCGCTCGTACCCGCAACCACGACATTTTGCATTGCTAGGGCGTGTTTGCTTGCGAGGTTATCGAGGTCGAGAATAAGCCGTACATTATCCACGTGATCAGGGAGCAACTTTTCAAGGCGCCCGCGATCATCGGGATTAAATGCGTTGAACCGAGAGAGCAGTTCCTGTTTACGCGCCTGCAGTTCGGCAGCCTTCTGGAGCGCTTGATCATATTGCGCTATTTGAAGATTCGCTGACTTGACCGCATCGTATCGTGGTTGCGTGAACATAAAGAACGCGCCGCCCGCCGCGATAAGCCCGACAAGAGAAATGATTGTCTTCATCATATTATTGTTCGGGTGGCGTAGCTGGTGACTGCTCGGTTGGTGGAGCCGGAGCTTGCACCGCTGGCTGCGCGTCGGGGCTAAAGGGTTGATTCTGCACGGGCGCCGTTGCCGCCTGCTGGATAAGTCCCGCGACAAGCTGGACGTAGTTCACCGCCGCAGGATTCAATAGTGCTGTCAACTTGAAATGAACGCCATCGGGCTGACGATTAATATCCGAAAATATCGGGTTTGTAACTGTGCCGCCCTTGCTGAAAAGGTCACCCTGGAGCGCAATCGCGTTAACGCTCGCAGCGATGCCGGTCATGGAAATACTGATCCGCTGTGGATCAGCTGAGTCGAAATCGAGTGTTTGGAATGAAATTGATTGGAGAGTTGACTGCTCGAGCGCTAAAAAGAATGCCGTCGGCGCTATGTGTACCCCAAGCACCTGTTCGGCAGCACGCATACGGTCGTCGAGACGCGTGATCTGGTGGATGAGCGACGGTTCGAAGGCCTCTTTGGCACGTTTCAGCTGCTCGAGCTTGCTTGCCGCACTCGTCTGCACATACTGGTCGTATAAAAACACCGCGCCTGCAAGAGCGAGCGATGCGACAAAAAGCACAATGGATACCAGGAGTAAAAGATCTGAAAGCCCACCCCCGTTGTAACGGCGCACCGGTACGGGCGCCGGCGCTGCGGCGTCACGCGGTATGAACGATGATTGTATCGGCGACTCTGCCATATATTAATCGTGTCTCAACTTACGGAGTGCGAGCCCGACGGGAACGGCGAACGATGGGCCGATTTCGTGTAGCACCGTACCTAAGAAAGCGGGTGCCTCGGTGCGCGCGAACGGATCCGCAATGCTGATCTCTACGTTCAGGCTCTGGTGTGCTATTTCGGCAATCCCAGGTAGCGCCGCTCCGCCGCCAGTCAATACGACGCTCGATACATTTTTGTTGTATCGTTGCCCGTAACTTAATAGTACCCGATTGACGTCACTCCATATACGCGTGAGTGTTGATAACAGCGCAGTTTTAATGCGCTCGTTCTCGTCTATCGAATACGCGCTCGTATCAGTGAATCCCCGCTCACGCTTGACCCGCTCCGCTTTTTCGAATTCCCAATCCATCGAACGCGCGAGTGTCTCGGTAAGATGCTGTCCGCCTACTGTAATCAAATGGGTCATCCGGACAACGCCGCGCTCTACGACGTAGATCTTGGTAGTGGCGGCACCAAGGTCTACGACGACGACTGGTGCAAGTCCGTGCCCGAGTGCGCTCCGGATCGCGCTGAATATTTCGATCTCATAAAAACTTGTTGTAATGCCGGCAGCCTGCATGATGGATTGATAGCCCTTCAGTGTCGCGTTGTGTATGGCAACCAAGAGCACCTCCTGTCCTCTCGTTCGTATCCCCGTCTTATCCTGCAGTTGATCGAAGGCACTCGTTTCATTCTCGTCGCGAGGGATCACGAACCAATCGAGCGTAACTTCAGAAACCGGCACGGGGATATATTTGCGCGCCTCGATCGGTATGATTTGCTTGAGCGACCCTTCGTCTACCTTCGGCAAGTCTATGATCGAAACAAGGCTCGCTGAGAACGGAATCGATACCCCAGCAATGCGGGCTGTCACATTTGCCTCTTTCATCAAATCCGTAAGTGCTTCCGCTGTCTTTTCGGGACTGAGCTTCACCACCTTACCGATTGGCTGATTGGCATAGGGCCCAAGAGCTATTTCGCCGTACGTCTCCAACACGGCCGATCCGCGCGCAGACCGCAGTTGCACCACTTTTGCCGATGACGAACCGATATCAATACCAAGATAGCTCGCTTCGCTTTTGCCCAACAGTTCTCCGAACAGCTTGCCGAAAGAGAACGCCATTGTAGGAAATTATACCACTGTTCGAGGACAGTTTAGGGTATTTCCTCTATTTTAGACGCGACAATAAAATCATTTTCGGACAATCCGCCGATGGAATGCGTCGAGAGCGTGACGTTCGCTTTGCCCCATGAAATAAAAATGTCAGGGTGATGGTTCTCTTGCTCTGCAATCGCGCCGACTTTGTTGGCAAACGCAAGCGTCTCGGCGAAATCCGCATATACGTACTGCTTGCTGATCTTTTTTCCGTCGTCGGAAAGCTTCCAACCCGGCAATTGTAGGAGTAGTTTCTCGCTACGAGAGCGTTCGAGCGGCGGTGTGCCGCCCTCACATGGAATACAGCGTTTTTGTGCCAACTCACCCATGCGACACACTATACAATAGAAAGATGAGGACCGTGTTAGATGCTGTGCTCGCACTATTGGGGTCAGTGCTCGACGCACTACTGCCGCTGCGTGAGCGGACGCGCCGCACACGCTCGCTTTCGGTTGAAGACGTGCCGCTTTCGCCCACCGCCCATACCCTGCTCGGAGCGCACATTACGACACTTATGCAGTATGAGGGTGCCGCGGCGGATATCATACAGTCGCTCAAGTACGACGGCTCGGGCCATGCGGCGCGTTTGTGCGCTGCGATCATTGCGGATTACCTGCACGAGGAACTGGCATCGCAAAAGCTGTTTTCTCAAAAGAAAGTCCTTCTCGTTCCCGTACCACTGCATCCATCGCGCCAGCGTGAACGTGGTTTCAATCAGATGGAATCTGTACTTCGAGCGCTGCCGAAGGGATTTTGTGACGGCACGATCTCAAGCATACAAACGCGTATCATTCGCCGCGTCCGCGCCACACGGCAACAAACGCGGCTCTCCCGGAACGAACGACTCTCCAATGTTGCCGGTGCATTCGATATTGCCAATGCAGAACACGTGCGCGGAACGAGCATCTATCTGATAGATGATGTGATAACGACCGGCGCGACACTTGTGAATGCCGCAACGCCGCTACGCAGGGCTGGTGCACATGTCACGCTCGTCGCACTTGCCCGTGCGTAGCCTTGCGCGAAGCAGGGCTCGCCCGCGCGCCTAATGGTCTTCAAACGAGGGGAACTGTGAATCGTCTTCGTACTTTTTCTCCGCGATAAAGAGCATCGCGTCAGGGAATACAACGCCAGCCGCGCGCGCGCGGGCAAGATGCAACGACAAAAAGTTGTTCGCGCTGTACTCGATCGGGATGTCTGCTGGCTTCGCGCCCTTAAATATCTTGTCCGCTATAACAGCAGACTGCCGGCCAGAGCCTGCGGTACCGTCGGAGTAGGTAAAGTGGCCACCGCGTGGGATATCTTCATAATTCGTCACCATCGGAATACCGAGCCGAATTGCGAGCCTCGACTCCCCCGCTTCCTGCGTCTCATAGTAGTGGCCGGCAATGTGAATAATCGCATCGATATCTCCTTTTTTTATTCCCGCCGCAACGCGCTCGAACTCCGCTTTAGCCTGTGGGGGCGGGAGAGATGTCTTGAATTCGACGACCTCTATACCGAATCGCGGCGCCAGCTTTTTCACTTCTGCGAAAAATGCCCCACCGACTGGAGGCACCACAAAACCTTCGCCAAACATGCCGAGCTTTTTGATATTGGGATTAATCGCTTTCAAAAACTCTAGGTGCCGTTGGATGATTTCGAGCAGGTTTGTCGCGACGCCAGTCGAATTGTTGCCCGACGACTGAAAAGAATCGATTATTCCAAACTCAACTGGATCATGCAGACGGGTAATAAATACGATTGGAACATCTGTTCTTCCCAGTTCTGAGGTAATGTCGACGGCGATCTTCGCCATGTTCTCGAGGCTCACCCATATCAGGTCTACGTCAGCCGCCACAAACTCGCGAACAGCCGCTTCGGTATCCTTCCCGAGCGCAGGTCCCGAAATAACCAATCTCTCCAAGAAAACCGTGTCCGCGTAACCTAAGCGCGCCATCTCGTCTTTGAAAGCGATATCGCCCTCCTTGACCTGCGAGATAGATATCATGCCGATCGTTTTCGGTGCATCCTGCGCGGGTGCACCCTCGAGGGCTCCAGACCAGTAGGCCCAGGCTCCTATCGCTACGACGGTGATCAGGACTACGCCTCCCCATAATGTCACTGACGATACACCAAGACTTTTTTCTCCCTCTGGAGCGGGCGTTAGCACCGATTCTGGTTGTGCGGACGGGGGCATAGGATCAGTGTACCAATGATTCGGTCTCAAATGCGGAGTTATCCTCAAACTTGTTCTTAGCTATGAAGAGCATCGAATCTGGGAATGTTACCTCCGCTTCTCGAGCGCGTCCAAGCATCAGCGTAAGGATGTTGTTGGCACCATAACGGACCGGTATATCTGCGGGCTTCGTGCCCTTGAATATTTGGTCGAGGATGCCTGCCGTCTGCCGACCGGATTCTGCAAAATCGTCGGAATACGAGAAGAGTCCGCCGTTGGGAAGGTCCTCATACGGAGCCGCCATCGGTATGCCGAGACGAATAGCAAGTTTGCCCTCGCCCGCTTCTTGCGTGCCGTAGAAGTGCCCCGCAATATGGAAAAGACCGTCGATGTCGCCCTTTTTGATCGTCGCCGCAATCCTATTGAACTCAGTTTCCGCTTGCGGCGGCGGGGCACTTGTTTTGTATTCGACGAGTTGCATACCGAATCGAGGTGCCTGTGCTTTTAGTTCCTTGAAATATTCGCCACCAATATCACCCACCATAAAACCGTCAGCAAAGACGCCCAACTTTTTGAAGTTTGGATCTATCTCTTTGAAGAATTCGAGACTCCGCTGAACGATCTCCTGCAAATTGGTCACGACGCCGGTCGAATTGTTACCCGAGGATTGGAACGAGTTGATAACCTGGTAGTCCACCGGATCATGGAAACGGGTCATGAACACAATCGGGATATCGGTGCGTCCGAGTTCTTTGGTGACGTCCACCGCAATCTTCGCCTGCATCTCGAGACTCGCCCAAATGGCGTCGACGTTCCCGGCGACCATTTCGCGCACGTGCGCTTCGATATCCGGAAGCATGGTGGGGCCAGGTATCGCGAGCCGCTCCATGTATTCGGCATCCGCATATCCAAGTGCCCTCATTTCATTCTTGAAGCCTGCCGCGACGTCATTGAATTGCCGGAACGAGAGGATGCCTATCTTTTTGGGACTATGTAAATCATTCTCAGGGCCCGAGAATATGCCCGACCAATACAAAAGCCCACTCGCGGCAACGATCACTGCCATTCCAGTGAGAAGCCACGGATTGAGTCCATTTGCATGGACGGGTGCCGGCTCGGGGTTAGGGGCGGGAGCGCCTTGTTGCGGCTGTGGGGGCATATACGTCTATTGTAGTGTATCAATGCGTTCCATGAGGCGTACGGGTGTGCATAGCTATTCGGCGGGTGCGGACAAAGAAATGGTGAACGTCGTTCCTTTATTTTCCATGGATGTGAACGAGATCTTGCCGCCGTGTTGTTCGACGATGTTTTTTGCTACATACAGTCCGAGACCAGAGCCATCAGTATGATACGACTGCGCTTTGCGGGAACGGAAAAATTTGGTGAAGACACGCTCAAACTCCACTGCCGGTATGCCGATCCCCGTGTCACTCACCGATACATGTACATCGCTGCCCTTCCGCTCCGCGCGCACGTGTACTTCGCCACCGGCGGGTGTGTACTTGATCGCGTTGTCTATGAGGTTGCTGAAGGCGAATTCTATTTTATCCGCATCGAGATCCAGGTCCGGGAGATCCGGTGGAATATCCACCTTCAGAACAACCTGTTTCCGTTCGGCCTGCTTTTGCATACCCTGCAGAATCTGATTGATGATAGGGGCCACGGGCTGACGCACGGCCTTGATACCGAACTTGCCCTCTTCTATCCGACTCACGTCCAGCAGATCGTTGACGAGATCAACCATGCGATGGACAGTGTCAAGACCAAGGTGGACGAGCTCCTTTTGCGCGGTGTTCAGAGCACCGCGCGCCTCAGAAAGAAGTGCTTCCACGGTCCACGACATGCCGGTGAGTGGCGTCCGTAGCTGGTGCGCCGCTATCGAAACGAATTCGCGCTTCGTACGTTCCATCACAAATTCGCGGGTGATGTCCTGGAACGTCAATACGCAACCAAGCTGAATATTCTCACCCTCGCGGATGCGGCCGGACACCACGTTCACGATACGCTCGTTCCCCATTGCATCGCGCATGTGCAGTTCTCTTTTGTTGTAGACCACCCCTTCGATAGAAGCGCGCGCTGGACAGAAGTCGTCTATGGGGACCTTTTTAACGCCGTCGTAGATCTCGATGACATCGGCTATCGGTTTACCCAGTACGCTCGCGGTCTCGCGGGCGGTCAGGGCCTCTGCGGCTTTATTGAACAAGATGATATTGCGCTGCATATCAACCGCAACGACCGCATTGGTAATACCAGAGAGTATGAGCCGCAGTTTGTTGCGTTCGGCCGACGTTACCTGCTCTTCGGCGCGGAGCGATGCGACCGTTTTCGAGAGCGTATCGGCAGTCGTATTGAAGCTTCGCGCCAAGTCGCCGATCTCGTCGGTCGTTTCGACGCTCGCCCGATATTCGAGATTGCCCTTTCCGAATTCGACCGTAGCAGTATGCAATGCTTCGATCGGCCGCGAAACTCTGCCGGCGAAGAACACGGCCGCACCTGCCGCAGCGAGCACTGCAGCAAGCGAGAGGAATACGGAGAACCATGCGGTGCTACGCGCCTCGCCATAGACAGAATCCTCCGGCTGTTCAGCTATGACGAACCAGTTGATGCTCGATGGCGCGGAAGCGCGCAGATCGTACAGCTCGATCGTCATCGGGTGCGCCGAGCCGAGAACGTCATTCCCCTCCTCGTTGGTGTATGCCGCCGACATCTTTTCTGCGTTGCTCGGATCTTGGACGACGCCGAGCACGGCCGGAAGCGTCGAAAGATTGCGCTCCGCGAGCACGTATGAAAGATCCGGGTGAGCGATGACGATTCCGCGCTCGTTCACGATGAAAACTCTGCCTGGCGGATCAACGATCTTCGAGATATCGGCCACGACCGACGGCATGATGCGTGCATCTACCTGTGCGAATACGGCCCCGGCAAAGTTGCCCTGTGAATCGGGAATGCGGCGCCCAAAGTCGAAAAATGGTCTGCCGCTTCGTACATAGACCGGCCCCACGTATACGCCAGATTTCTTTACGGCTTCAAACGCCTCCACGCCCTCGTACGTACCGAGATCTTTGGGCGTAATGACCAAGAGCCGATTCTTCCGAGCAATCACTTTGCCCTCAGTATTGACGACTGCTATATCCATAAAATTCTCACTGCGAAGAAGGATTACCTCCAGCAATTTCTCTGCGACGCTGGGTTCTATCGGAAAATCCGGGTGGTACATGGCGGCGATATTGTCGAGAAGGCCGAATTGGGAAATCATGAATGTACGTATCTCGGCTGCGGCCGTCGCGGCAAGCTGATGGCCGAGTTTGGATGCTTCGTTCTGTAGCGAACTCTGAAAACGCACCAACGTGACGCCGGCGACGATGACGAGCGGTATGAGCGATACGCTGGTCAAGAGAACAATGAACTTGGTGTGTAGCCGGAGATTTTTCATCACGCAACGGGTAGGGCGTTATTCCGTCGGGTAAACGTATCGAACCTTGATCAAAAACGACTGCGGGATCGTGACGCCTATTTTTGTTGCGGTATCCGTATTGACCGCAAGATCAAAGTCGGAGGCCTCTTCTATGGGGATATCAGACGGTGCAGTGCCATTAAATATCTGATCTATCATTCTGGCAGCGCGCGCGCTGATTGGTGCATAGTCGGCGCCATAGCTCATGAGTGCTCCGCGCGCAGTATCACCAGAGTTGGTCCCGATGAGCGGCACGCGTTCTCGTACTGCGGTCTCGATCACGCGTGAGAGTGCGCCGGCACCGATACTGTCGGACGCGCGCAATATCGCGTCGCCGCGCTTGTAGGGAAACGTGTCCAGAAACGCCACCATTGATGCAACGTCGGCAACCTGCTCATCAATCAATTCGAGTCCGAGTCCGGGAGCAATTCTCCGCAAACCATCGACACCGGATGTCCGTTCATCGTTCCACGCAGAGATGATCCGTTTCGCGCCGGGCAACAATGATTTGAGGAATTCCAGCCGCTTAGATGCGGCGAATTCGTTGGCAGGGGTAATGCCAGTCAGATTGTTGCCTGAACTTTGCATTGAGCGCACGAGCCCGCCACCGACGGGGTCGGAAACGACCGCAAAGACGATAGGGACAGACGACCCTGATCCTTCGGTCGCCTCCTTTGCGGCACGCGTCGCAAGCACCCCGAACGTAAGGACGAGGTCGATCGAGTCTCCGAGAAGTGGCGCGATGCGCGATTTTGTCGTCTCAAGATCGTTCGAGACCTCGGTAATGACGTATTCGATGTTCTCCCCCTCAATATACCCGAGGTCTCGAAGCTCGGCGCGTGTCATGTCCCACGTGGCGTCTAATGCGGGCGGGTTGCGAACGACTACTACTGTGTGGGACTGAGTGGCCTCTTGTACAGGGCGGTTGGTCAAAAAGTACGCGAACACGAGCGCGCACAGCACGAACACGAAGATGGCGCAGATGGCAACGAACACGAAGTGTCGTTTCGAATGTTCGGCGTGTACGTCAGCCATGTGCTGCGCGGGAGGCATTGTGCTTTTATTATACGGCACAAATGAACGCCCGGACGCGCCCCGGGAAACTATCTGAGGAAAAGATAGCGGATGACTAGAGGTAGATCATGTACCCCTTGGAGGTTTTTTCTATATTCGGCTGCGGCCCGTCGTGACTGGTGAGCGTCTTCCCCAGCAATATTTCTTCTATCGCCGATGATATTTCACTCAGCGAGAAATCGGCTTTGACGAGGTACGCGATAACGCCGAGTTTTCTCGCGCGGTCCTTATCGCTCTCATCGCTGAGGTTGGAGAGTACGACGACTGGCGTATTTTCGAGCCCGGGTTCCTTGCGGAGCTGCTCCAAAAATTCGAATCCAGTCATACCCGGAAGCACGATATCGAGCATGATGAGGTCCGGTTTCACTTCTCGCGCCTTTACCAAGCCCTCTTCGGCATTGACCGTCGGGAATACATCAAGCCCCTTTTGCCGCAGTTGGACCATCTTGTCCGCCAGCAAATTGTGCAACAGCGGATCATCCTCCACTATTAATATCTTCTTACCGGTAAGATTGCTTGCCTGTTCGGCTACCGCAGTTTGTTCTGCCATATGCAAAAAAGTATATCACAGCGTTCAAAAGCTATATCTCTTGCCCCAGCAATTGCATAAGGCTTCGTTTGAAGAAGCCTACCGGGACGAACCGGAGCATAAGGTTGAACGTATGTCGCATAAATGGCGATTGTATGAGCGTACCCTGGCGTATACGTTTACTGAGGTATTCCGCCAGTTTGATGCGTGTCCGCCGTTTATGCTCGTAGGTCGCGAGCGCACTTTCGAGTGGATATGTGGCCGATACTTGTAAAAGTTCACCCGCAAGCACATATCCATCCTCAAGCGCCATGCCTCCGCCGATACCCGCATGCGGTCCGAAATTGTGTGCCGCATCACCCAAGAGCGCAATCCGCCCGGTATGCCACGTCTTTAGAGAGAGTGAGACAAGATCTGACGGCACAATGTCCGCATCGTTGATGTGTTCAAGCATACGAGGCATCAACTTCGATTCTTCCTTGAAGATTCGCTTCAGGCGAGCCGCGCGGCCATGTTCATTGTCCCACTGCGCGTGATCTGCGGGAGCAAATAACCATGCGGCCGTCTTTCCCGCCCCGCTGAACACGAAGATGAGCTCTCCGGGTTCGGCATATTCTGTCGCCGTGCCCGGAATATCATATTTGTGGTCGATCCAAAGGTACCATATTCTCCAATTCTCATACGACTCAATCTGACCACTGAATGTAAGCGAGCGCACTTTCGAGTGCACCCCGTCGGCACCAACGACCACATCGTATCGCTGCACTTCGCCATTGGTGAACACGACACGTATTGAATCAGTTTCCTCTTGCAGTTCCGTGATCGAAGTATCCATCTTAATTCTCGACGTATCGACTCTGCTCAAAAGCCATGCATGTAGGTCCGAGCGCAAAATAGCTGTCATTGCGGAGCCATATTCCGCATAGAACTCGGAAAAATCGTACTCACGTAGCAACTTTCCCGTTCCGTCGCGGAGTGAGTATTTCTGTATGCGTGTCCCCCGCTTGTCGAACTCCTCCGCAAGGCCAAGTTTCTTCAAAATATCGCGCCCGCTGTCCCACATCGCGATGAGGAATCCCTGATGGCTCCAGTCGGGACATTTCTCCACGATATCGTATTCAACATTCGTGTCTTTCAAAAAGGCGGCAAGGCTTAATCCCCCAATACCTGCCCCGACGATGAGTATTCTCATACACGTCGTCTCCGTATGATCCTGTCGATATCCTCCTTCAATTGTATAAAGAAGAACGCGCCATTCACCCACACGAATGGGATCCAAAATGGAATACCGAGCACGTCGTTTGCGCCGTATGTCCAAATCCCAGCGTTAACGATTAGGATTTCTGCTGTAGTTGCGACGGCAAAGCTAAACATGGCGATTAAGAGACGTCCAGTACTCCAATCCGTAATGAGAATTAAACCGCACAATCCCGCTGAAACTAGCGTAATGAGCATGGGCTCCTCCTTGAAGCCAAGGATCGCAGCGACTGTCGCGAATGCCGACGCATAAATCACAAGGGGCTTCATAGCGGTATGTAAGAGATATTTTAGCACCGGATTCCTCTGCTAAAATGAGGGCGTGTCACGCAAGCTAACGAAGAGTCTCGCCGACGCGATCGCAATCGTCCATATAATATATATCGCGCTTATCCTCGCAAGTCTTCCGCTCGTGCTCCTCTACCCCGATTTCAACACAGTAGCACTTACGCTGATCGGGATATTAATTGTCGCTTGGGCTTTCTCTGGCTTCAACTGTCCACTGACGACCTGGGAAAATTACCTACGCGCTCGACTGAATGCCAAAAAAAGGTTGCCAAATTTCATTTCGTATCATTTGCGACAATCCTTGGGTATCGAAGTTTCCACTCGGGTCGTATGGTTCAGTGTATACGCGTATATCGTAATGATCGCTTTCGTGTCGCTGTCTTGATACTTTCAGAACTTTCAATTAAGTGTTAATTTAAGCATTCTGGAGAGGTATGAAATGCGGTTGACCGCATTTCATCGGGTGCCGAAGGCAAACGCCGATGCGAGCACAGCGAGCAGGCGTTACGGCCTTGGACACCTATCTCCTGAAAGGAGAGGTGCCAGAGTGGTCGAATGGAGCACACTGCTAATGTGTTGAGCCTCTAAAGGGCTCCGAGGGTTCGAATCCCTCCCTCTCCGCAAATGTTTTTGTCGGTTTCGTCGCGCATATTAAGCATTTTTTGTTTCTTGCTGAATCGCCGCAGGCCATTGATTGACAACAGGTTGCCCAAGATTCGCGTTTAACGCTTGTTTAGGGCTTAGCAGCTCTATTGCTGCGCGTAGTCCGAATGAGTCAACGTGAGCATATCTCATCGTCATTTGAATCGTAGAGTGGCCTAGAAGCCTCTATACGACGTGCAGGGGCGCGCCTTTCATTCCCAAGTGAGTGGCGAATGTGTGTCTCAGGGTATGCCACGTAAAGCGCCTCAGACCCGCCCTTGTGCGTACTTTATCCAGTTGCCTCTGGGACGGTGTTACGCGACCGCACCCTATAAAATAAGGACGGTTGAGCGACCACGTCAGCCTAAAAGTTCGAACCCCGAAAGGATTCGAACTTTTTAGGGATATTTGCTCCATCATCAACGTGTTAGCATTAATCTGTTACTCGCTAATTCGTACTTAGTATGGATATTTTAAAGAATTCGACGTTTACGTGGTGGCAAGTCGGACTCTTCAAGCTCTCGGTTGCGACATTTGGTATCACCATCGTCGCTTACTGGCAAGGCGTATTTCTTCCGTATCCCACAGCGCTCCTCGTGGTCGCCGTGGTAAGCGGGCTGTACGTCGGGTACGTCTGGTTTAAACAACATTAATCTCCAGCCCACTATTCCGTGATTACCTTCTGGCACAAAGAAGTACTGCCAGCGGTCTTTGAGGCACTACACGCTCGTGAGAATGGGCTAAGCGCCAGCGAAGCCAACCGGCGGCTCAAAGAGGACGGCCTCAACGCGTTGCCCGAAGCGAAGCCTGACGGGCTGTGGCTCATTTTTCTGCGCCAATTCCAAAGTCCGCTTATATACATCCTCCTTGCCGCAAGCGGAATCGTATTCCTCATGGGCGAGGTCATCGACGGTTCGATAATTCTTGCCATACTTCTGTTCAACGCTATCGTTGGCACCATACAAGAAGGGAGGGCACAGAACACACTTCTTGCGCTTAAAAAATTCGTAGAGACAACCGCGACTGTTCTGCGCGACGGAAAAGAAATCGTCATCCCTGACCGCGATGTGGTGCGTGGCGACATCCTCGTACTCCAAGAAGGCGAAAAAGTACCGGCCGATTCCCGTATTATTTCCCTCAGCGGTCTCAAGATAGACGAAGCGTCTCTCACCGGAGAATCAGAGCCGGTAAGCAAGATAGAAGAACCGATTAATGCCGGGGCGATCTCCGCCTCCGAACAGCGCAACATGCTGTTTAAGGGCACGAATATCGTCGCTGGCAACGGCAGAGCGATAGTGGTTGCGATCGGTGCGGATACTGTTATAGGCAAAATCGCCAAGGAGATATCCGTGATTGATTCTGAAATACCACTGAAAGCGAACATTCGCCATCTCTCCCGCGCCATCATCGTCGTGGTGGCGGGAATTAGCACACTTCTTTTTATACTCGGATTGTCTAAAGGCCAAGATCTCGTAACGATTTTTACCACTGTCGTATCGCTCTCCGTTTCCATAATCCCCGAAGGACTTCCAATAGTCATCACGCTCGTCTTGGCTACCGGAGTCTGGCGCATGTCTAAACGAAACGCGCTGGTCAAAAAACTACAGGCAGTCGAGGCCTTAGGCCAGGCGCAGGTCATTGCAGTGGACAAAACAGGCACGATCACTAAAAACGAATTGGTTATACGGGAGGTATGGACTGAGGGAAAGGTTTTCAAAATCAGCGGGGTTGGCTACGAGCCGAAAGGGTCGGTCGAATTCAATGGCTTAGTAGTTGACGCCGCTAATCATCCCGAGCTCCTTTTGGCTGGCAAAATGGCGGCATTCTGCGCGAACGCCCAGGTATCGTACTCCGAAGCTGGGAGCCGTTGGCGCGTTACGGGCGATCCGACTGAAGCGGCGATTGGAATATTTGGAGAGAAGATCGGTTTCAAGAAGGACGACCTTGTGCGCGAATCTCCGTTCATCGCGGAAATTCCTTTCGATTACAAGCTCAAATATCACGCGACATCATACAAAGTAGACGGCAAGAACCTTTTGGTGGTCGAAGGTGCGCCAGAAGTCGTGCTCGCGCTCTGCACTCACATGCGCCGCGATGGGGAAAATCATCCTTTGAGGAAAAAGGACATGGAAGAACTTGAGACCGCACTTGCGGAAATGTCAGAGCGCGGCCTGCGCGTCGTGGCGGGGGCAATGCGTGAAAATATTTCATCGAATCTCGCGCCGGATTCAGTGGAAGGCCTCACGTTCGTGAATCTCTTAGGTATGCAGGATATTCTGCGCCCAGAGGTCGCTGGTGCAATGGAGCGAGCGACCGCCGCTGGCATCAGGGTGGTGATGATCACCGGCGATCATAAGCTCACTGCGCAAGCCATTGCTAAGGAGGCGGGCATTTGGAAGGAGGGCAACAAGGTGGTCTCCGGAGCAGAAGTGGACGAAATGTCCGATGCCGAACTTGCGGCACGGCTTCCTGATATTTCCGTTTTTGCGCGAGTAACGCCTGAGCATAAGTTGCGAATCATTCAGGCGTATAAGAGGCGCAAAGAGATCGTTGCTATGACTGGTGACGGCGTGAACGATGCGCCACCACTAGTTGCCGCAGATCTTGGCGTTGCGATGGGAAAAATCGGCACGGAGGTGGCAAAGGAGGCGGCCGACATCGTGCTCCTCGACGACAATTTCGGCAGTATCGTCTCCGCGATTGAGGAAGGCCGGAGCATCTATAAAACCATTAAGAAAGTAATCCTGTATCTCTTCTCAACTAGCATCGGCGAGGTGTTAGTAATTACCGTCGCACTCTTGCTCGGGTATCCGTTGCCGGTTCTCGCGGCGCAGATTATCTGGCTTAATTTTGTTACTGATGGCTTTTTAGACGTTGCTCTCGCGATGGAGCCCAAGGAAGACGGCTTACTAACCGGAAAGTTTGAGCGGCCGGACAAGTATATCGTTGACGGCCTTATGGTGCGGCGCATGGCAGTAATGGCGCTGCCCATGATGTTCGGCACACTCTTTTTGTTCCAGGGATACTTTGAAAATGACCTCGCAAAGGCCTGGACTATTTCTCTCACCACACTCGCCGTGTTTCAGTGGTTCAACGCATGGAATTGCCGGTCGGAGAGCAAATCAATATTCCAAATGGACTTCTTATCCAACAAGTGGCTGCTGGGGGCGACTGCGGTTGTAATAACCCTTCAGTTGCTTGCGGTGTACAACCCCCTCTTGCAATCCATACTCCGCACCGTGCCACTCTCCCTTTCTGAATGGTTGATGATTATTCCGATTGCGGCGTCAATAGTAGTGGTGGAGGAGGTTCGAAAGATACTGCACCGCAAGAAGATGGTTCACGCTGTTCATGCAGCGGCCGGTGCCCATGTTGCGCTAAAATAACAGTATGCCTATCGTTATCCACAATCACTGGATCGACAAGTTAGCGGTGCTCACTGGTGCGGTGTCGGGTTTCGCGCTGTATCCTCAAATTTTCATAATCATCACGAGTGGGTCTACCGAGAGTGTATCGCTTACTACATATGCGATCATTCTTTTGAACAGCATCGTGTGGCTCATGTACTCCATCCATCGTGGCTTGATTTCACTTGCCATCCCGTCCATCCTCAATATATTCGCTTCCGTGGTGGTCATCGTCTGGTTTTTCGCCGTTTGAACTGACTCTAGTTCGGGAGTACTATCAATCGGATGAGACAGGTCCTCCTGGTTGTGGGCGCGGCTGTTCTTGTAGTCAGCCTCGTTGTGGGGTTCTTTGCCATGAGCCAGGCGAACCAGGAAGAGCTTGAGCTAACCTCGCGTATGCAGTCGCGCAGCCAAGTGTTGGCTGATAGTCTTGCAGAAAGTATCGAGCCTGCATATAACACGCGTGCCACGAGCACTGTGCAGAGAATCATTGACAGGTTTGTAAGCAGCGAACGGCTGGCAGGACTCAGCGTTTTCGACAGCTCGGGCATGCTCGTCGCGGGTTCATCCGACATGCCGCTTCCTACAGATGAAAAAATTATAACAACGGTAATGGATAGCAACGAGCCCGGAGGGGACTTTGTCCGCCGCAACGATGGAACCTACTACGTGCATGTCATCCCGATCCACGAGGATGAACGGGTCGTTGGCGCTCTCGTTCTTGCTCAGAATGCTACATATATTGATGAAGGCATACGTGGCGTCTGGAAGGATAATATAATCCGATGGTTATTCCAGATTATAGTTTTTGCTTCGACGATTTTCGTCCTCGTTCGATGGGTGTTTTTTCACTCAATCTCTAAAATGGTCGAATCGTTGCAGGCGACCCGCAAAGGCAATTCCGAGAACGATGCGGTACCGAGCTCAAGTTTCTTTCAGCCGCTTGCAGGAGAAATTTCGAAAGTGACAAAGAGCCTGCGTCAGGCGCGACAAGCGGCGAGCGAGGAAGCGCGGATGCGCCTTGAAAAGATCGATTCTCCGTGGACTGCGGAGCGTCTCCGCGAGTTTATCAAGGCATATTTGAAAGATCGACCAATCTACGTGATTACAAATAGAGAACCGTATATCCACACGAAAAGCAAAGGTAAAATTAAGTGGCACGTCCCGGCAAGCGGTGTCATAACAGCACTTGAACCGGTAATGGAGGCCTGCGGAGGGATGTGGATAGCCCACGGTAGCGGCAACGCGGATGCAGAGACTGCGGATAAGGACGGCAAGATAATGGTTCCGCCGGACGAACCTAAATATACGCTTAAACGCGTGCCGCTCACGCCGAAAGAAATCGAGGGATACTATACTGGCTTTTCAAATGAGGCGCTCTGGCCGCTGTGTCTCATGGCTCATACGCGTCCGCTCTTTCGCGCTGAGGATTGGGTCGAGTACAAAAAGGTCAATGCAAAATTTGCGAAGATCCTACTCGACCAAATACAGGGGGTTGAGCGGCCTATCGTCCTCGTGCAGGATTATCACCTTGCACTCGTTCCTGAGATGATAAAGAAAAGCCGACCGGATGCTCTGGTCGCTATTTTCTGGCATATACCGTGGCCGTCTGCGGCGCAATTCAACATATGTCCGTGGAGGAAGGAACTTCTTCAGGGAATGCTCGGGGCGGATCTCGTGGGGTTCCATACGCAGCAACATTGCAACAATTTCATCGAGACGGTCGGAAATGAAATTGAGTCGCGCATCGACTATGAGCAATTCTCAATATTTCGAGGTGAGCATAGAACTGCGATCAAGCCGTTTCCGATATCGATAGCATTCCCCGGTAATGCCGCCGGACACGACGCGCCCAGTAGAAAGGATATCGACGCGCTCAGCATCCATAGCGAACATCTCGTACTCGGTGTGGATCGTCTCGATTATACGAAAGGAATACTTGAGCGTTTCAAGGGTATTGAATTTTTGTTGGATGCGCATCCGGAATACCAAGGGAACCTCACACTACTTCAAATCGCCTCGCCGACCCGCGAGACCGTCCAGAGATATCGTGAATACGCAGTTCAAGTGACCGAGGAGGCCGAGCGGATTAATAAAAAATTTGGCACAAACAGCTGGAAGCCCATCGTGCTTGAAAAGAAGAATTACTCGCACGACGACCTCATTCATCTCTACCAGTTCGCGAACGTTTGTCTGATTACGTCCCTGCACGATGGCATGAATCTCGTGGCAAAGGAGTACGCTGCCGCGCGGCGCGACGAATCCGGCGTACTCGTATTGAGCCAGTTCACGGGGGCAGCCCGAGACTTGAAGGGCGCATTACTCATCAATCCGTATAGTGCTGAGGAGACCTCCGTAGCGATTCATACTGCCCTCGTGATGCCTAAGTCGGAGCAGTATCGGCGAATGCTGATGATGCGTGCCTCGGTCCGCGACTACAATATCTATCGCTGGTCGGCCGAGCTAATCAAGGCACTGTCTCAGCTAGAATGAGTATGAAAGATGTCGATAGACACTGGGGCGCTATTTCTAAGCGCATCAGGAATGGATGCGTTCTCATACTTGATTTTGATGGTGTGCTTTCTCCCATAACGAAGATTCCTTCAGGGGCACGCGTATCGCCCGTCGCACGACGAGCGCTTGTTGCGTGTGCCGAGAAGATGTCGGTCGCGATCATATCCGGCCGCGCACTTTCAGACATCGAGAAACGCGTAGGGTTGAAGGGAGTGACGTATGCCGGAAGTCATGGACTTGAGTGGAAAATGAACGATCACGTGCGTCGCAAGAAAATATCCCCGAAAGTTCTATTGGCATTCCAAACGGCACGAAAGTCGCTTTTGCGGTATGCGAAGCTTTTTCCTAAGCTATTTGTGGAGGATAAGAGTGGCTGTCTCGCGCTTGGATACCGTTCGCTCTCGAAAAATCAAGTCGTTCAATTTCGTGAAGGCGCGAACAAAATAACAGATATAGCTGTTCTAGCTGGAAAAATTCGTGTTATTGACAACTTATACACGTTTGAAATCATGCCAGTTTCGGAATGGACCAAGGGCGAATGTGCAAAACACATATTTGATGCCGTTGCCCAGAAAGGGTCGGTCGCCGTGTATATCGGCGACAGCCTGACCGATGAAGACGCATTTCGCACTCTCACAGACGGCATTACGATTAGAGTAGGCAAGAGTGGTGCGAGTGCCGCGCAGTACTATTTTAAGTCTCGTTCCGGAGTCGACAGGTTTCTGCGTCGTATCGCACACGCATAAGACAAAATTAGATACTCGCACCCAGATGTTTAAAAGGGACGGGGGTTCGAACCAAAACTTAAGATAAAAGAGTTATATTTTAAGCCAGATGGCGAACGTGCGACCGCTCCGGTTAGGATCCTTTCGTCCTCGCCCGATTACCAAGTTAGAACCTTGGGTATGACAACAGTTCTTATTTTTTGTATTCCAATATATCTCCAGGCTGACACTCTAAAGCCCTGCAGATTGCTTCCAGTGTTGATAGCCGGATCGCTTTTGCCTTGCCGTTTTTCAGCACGGAAATGTTCGCCATTGTGATGCCAACTTTCTCGGCGAGCTCGGTGACGCTCATCTTCCGCTTCGCCAACATGACGTCGATGGTAATGATAATTGCCATAGCGTTAAACGGTTAAGTCGTTCTCTGACTTGAGATCTACAGCATTTTGCAAGAGCTTCTCAAACACAGCCGCGGCAGTGGCGATGACGATAGAAACAAACGTAGTCACAATACACATGGCAAGAAAACCCGCCGGGTCGTCATCTGTAGCATGAAATATTCGTATGTATAGTCCTGCCATCACAATTAAAATACTTAGTACGATTGCGCAATATTTTATAGTCCTTAAAGCGTTCACGGAGCGTGGTGAAAATACTTCGTTGCGCCCGATATATCCGAGTAATTTGAACGCTTGATACAGGGCAACGAAAAATGCGATAGACGCTAGGTACCCATACACCAGGAACGGATCAGCGTAAATACTAAACAGGTCTAAGTTTACGGCTCTCCCCTCGGTCAGGGGAAACCGGATCATGATGGCCAGCGCCACGATGCCGATGAGTACAATGACTACCTGAAGAAATATTGTTGCGCTTCTTTTCATAGGTGATTCATATATATTCTTATATCCTCATCTTAATTTAGTGCTTATCGTTTGTCAATACATATTTATCGTTACCTGTGGAAGCAGGTAATTCTAAAAAATCTTCTTTCGGGGCACCATCCCGGGACAAGAGGATTTCTTATAGTGGATTTCGTACTGGACGTGCCGGTACGTCGAACATAGATTTGGGGACTTTTTCACCAGCGAGGTGCCGGGCAATTTTTCTGCCACCGTATACGCTCGGTAAAATACCGACGCCGTTGCAGCCCAAGTTGTAGAGCAGTGTGGGGTTTTGCGGTTCGGGCCCGATGAGACGCACCCCGTTTGCGGTGTACCCCATTAATCCGTGCCACGTGAATACGTATTCGATCTTGTGATTCGGCTCGAGACTATAGACCTCATGTATAAACTCATCCATCTTTTCCGCTATTTCGTCCGGATACTCGTCCTCGCGCGAATACGGAGTGGTCTCATCTATTTGTGTATCGAAGCCACCAAGTGAAACAAGATTGTGTTCATGTCCTTTTTCGTATTCGAAGGGGCGTCGCGTCAGATAGTAGTACCAGTGATCAAGCCCGATGCCGGGTTTGTTGTAGTAGCTTATTTCGATCGGTAATTTATTCATTTTCTCGAGATAACCAGACATGTAGCCGACCTTGCCGATCACCAAGTGATGGTATTTTGCATCAATATCGAGACCGGTCTCGTTGAGGATATGAACATCCTTGAACCCGTTCGTGCAGAGTACGATTCGCCATGCCGTGACCGTGTGCGTTTCCGCATCGAGGATCGCGTGGTCATGTCGCAGAATGACTTTGTGGATATTCGTATGCTCGAAAAACGAGAAGCGATCCGGATATGTGCGCAACAGATATCCAATTACTTCTTGGCAAAAGAGTGCGCTATTGATAACGCCCTTTTGTGCAAGGATGACCGCGATATATTCGGGACGTTCGGTTTCCAAGAGCCGTAAGACATCTTCGTGAGCGACGACCTCATAGAGCCCCTCGTACTTTGCGGGGATCTGCGTAGCCAATCCCGAAGAACGAGCAATGCGCAAATGCGCCGTCGAGAGCCCGAGCCGCCGTTTTTCGAAATTGCTCTGGAGATTCCATACTATTTGCTCCAATGTCGTGAGTCCTGCGTAGCCTGTAAAGCGCGAGAACGGTATATCGAGTCCTGAGCCGGTATACATTTCATCCATCAATTCCCACGCGTCGTCTATCGCACGCTGGCCATCTGCTGCAAGTTCGGGACCAAATTCTTCGACTATTCCGGCGAAGCCGCGTTCGAAATAGCTCACCACCTGTCCCGCATTGTGCCCCGTAGCACCGTGTGCAAGCTTGAAGCGCTCCAGTAACACCACTTTCTTATCCGTATATTTGAGCGTAAAAAAAGCCGTCGCGGTGCCGGCGATGCCCGCACCGACAATGGCGACGTCTGTGCCGATATCGAGATTCAATTTCTTTTGGATGCGTTCGCTATCAAGCTGATGCAGCCACGGCGAAAGATTCTTCCTCATTTATCGCAAGTATACCGCGTCTGTGTTAAAGAATTTTATGAATGAACCATGTCAGTATCGAGAGTACGAGTGCACCAAAGAGTGCCGGCCAGAAGCCCACAACCGTAAATCCCGGCACAATGAGCGTCATCGCCCAAAATAAAAGTGCGTTCAAGAAAAACGAGAACAAGCCAAAAGTAATGATGGTTATCGGGAGCGTCAGGATGGAAAGCACTGGTTTTATCACGAGCGTGATCACCGACCACACGAGGGCAGTGAGAAGTATCGTCACCCACCCACCAGCGACCTCGACTCCCGGCACAATGGATACCGTGAGAAAGACCGCAGCGACAGTGCCCAAGTACTTCAGGACGATAGACATCGCATCAGTATCGCATACTCCCAGGCAGGAACAAATAACGTGTTAAGAGAAAAGCCCCATTGCGGGGCTTTTCTCACATCCAATCTTTTTCTTTATCTTCCTCCACCACCTCGGCCATGAGCGGGTCTTCTTCGCCGGCTTCGGCTCCTAGTGCTTCGAGCACTTCATCGGCGAGGGTTTCGGTCTCCTCCCCTTCGCGCTTCACTTCTTCATCATGCATACGAAACAAAGTCATTTATCTTCGTAAACACGACTATAGTACCGAGCGTGTTCGCACATGCAAGGTACATATGAGAGACCTGTGGATATAATGCTCACATGAAGCCGACAGACAGCCTGACCGCACATTTCCGCCTGACCCCCGTGCAGATAGCTGCACTGCGCCGCCTCGGTGTCCTATCGGTCGAAGACCTTCTTCGACACTTCCCTTCGCGGTATGAACGTGCCGGCGCATCGGCGCGCACGACAGAACTTGTCCCTGGAACAAAAGTGACGCTTTTCGGTACGCTTACGAAACTTAAGGCGAAGAAGTTGTGGAAGAGCCGCCGCACCGCAACCACTGGCACATTCGAAGATGGGTCCGGCAAAGTGAATGTAATGTGGTTCAACCAGCCGTACATAGCTTCGTACGTGCCGGAAGGCTCGCATGTAAAAATGACAGGAACTGTGGGCGGTAAAGCGGCCCGTCCATATATCGCAAACCCGGAAGTGGAGCTTGTCCCGGCGGGTAGCATAACCGGAGGCTTGTTCGAAACTGAAAATGCTGGCCAAAATACACAAAGCACTATTTTTCCTATATATCCTGAGAGTCGCGGGGTGACCTCACTGTGGTTCTTCCATGCACTGAAGCGTGTGTTCTCCGCCAAAGGCGGATCCGCCTCCGGCGGAGAGAAAAGTGTATTGAATCAGATCGAAGATCCCATACCGGATACTGTGCGCGAAAAATATCACCTACCAGATATCGCGACCGCACTGCACTACATCCATGCGCCCGGGAAAGAAGCGCATGCTGAGGCGGCGCGCAAGCGTTTTGCATTTGAAGAAATATTCGTATTGCAGGCGGCGCGCGCTCGCGACCGTGCCCTAAACGACACGCTTTCTTCGTTCCCAATCGCAAATGCTTTAGCACAAGCAGCGAAATTTCTAGATTCTACGGACCTGGAGCCGACGATGGCGCAGAAGCGAACGATCGAGGAGATAGTCACGGATTTTACTAAGCCGCACCCGATGGCACGACTTCTCGAGGGCGATGTGGGCGCGGGAAAAACGCTCGTTGCTGCGGCAACCGCCTATGCGGTTGTCACAAGCCGTCCGCCCTTAAAACTCGCCTCCGGCGAGTTCGGGCGAACGCCTGACGGCGTTTTAGCCGTGCGCACGAGCGGCACATTACAGGTCGCATACATGGCACCGACCGAGATCTTGGCAGGGCAACATTTCCAATCCTTTATCGAATATTTCAAAGAGCTACCCATTAATATCGCACTCATCACTGGTTCTGGGTGCAAGAAATTTCCCTCGAAAGTATCGCGCGACCACGTGACTGATATTTCGCGCGCGCAATTGCTAAAATGGGTAGCGAACGGTGAGATCGCGATGGTGATAGGGACCCATGCACTCATACAAAAATCCGTAAAATTCCAGCATCTTGCGTACGCCATCGTGGATGAACAGCACCGTTTCGGCACACAGCAGCGGCGTGCCTTGGCGCACAGGGGCGACGCCACGCCGCATTTTCTCTCGATGACCGCAACGCCGATACCGCGTACGCTCGCGCTCACGATGTACGGCGATCTTGATATCTCGGTGCTCGACGAGCTACCGCCAGGCCGTGCACAGATCACGACAAAAATAGTTTCTCCGCAACAAAGAGAATCAGCGTACGAGGCCGTGCGCGAAGAGCTTGCAAAAGGTCATCAAGCGTACGTCATTTGCCCGCGTATCGAAGAGCCCGATCCCGCCAAAATCAACGCCTTGCAGGCAAAGTCGGCCAAGGCAGAAGCGAAGCGATTGCAAAAGGATGTTTTTCCAGACCGACGCATCGGCCTCATGCACGGCGCGATGCCCGCCAAAGGCGGGTCCGCCTCCGGCGAAAAACCAACAAAGGAGAGTGTAATGGAGGACTTCGCCGACGGTAAAATTGATGTCCTCGTCGCTACGTCGGTCGTCGAAGTCGGCGTCAACGTACCGAACGCGACCATAATACTTATCGAGGGCGCCGAACGATTCGGTTTGGCACAGCTACATCAGTTGCGCGGCCGCGTGATGCGTTCTGTGCACCCGCCCCTGTGCTTTCTTCTGCCGGAAACTAAGAGCGAAATGCCGATGAAGCGCCTAAGGGCGCTCGAGGTCTCGAGCGACGGCTTCAAGCTTGCCGAGGCCGACCTTGAAACGCGCGGCATGGGCGATCTCTACGGCAGAAAGCAGTGGGGGGTGAGCGACCTCGGGATGGAGGCGCTGAAAAATCTGAAACTCATTCAAGCCGCGCGCGACGAAGCGCAAGCACTTGTCGCACACGACCCCACGCTTGTACACTTTCCGGCTCTCTCAGAGCGGACCTCCAAGATCTCAAAAGAACTCCATACGGAGTAAGCACACGGTAGCGAATATTATTCTGAAATGCTTATCGAGGCGGAATCGTTTTGGCTTAGCGTCGGTCCGCGCTTGAGCGTTATTACGTACGAACCGGGTACGGCGAAGGTGTGCTGGAGTGTGCGCGATGCCACAGTTTGCGCGCAGGAGCTGCCGCCGTCCGTCTGCATCTGGTCGGTCGTAGCATCGCCCCACGAGAGCCTGAATCCGGTACACGACGTCGGCAAATCGAATTGCGCCGAGATCGCGAGCGAGTTTCCGCCAACGTTTGGCGTAACGGAAAGCGGACCGTATGTATAACCACCACCTCCCCCACCACCACCTGGGGTACCCGTAACAACGATAGTAGCTGCGCCAATGATGGGTTGCGTCGTCGAGGGCGCGCCCTGGTAC
>Ga0209542_10005641_pt1 | contig 24849 bp, 24 predicted proteins | sample RifCSPhighO2_01_FD_184028 | JGI IMG/M metagenome (GOLD analysis project Ga0209542, IMG submission 184028) | Soil microbial communities from Rifle, Colorado - Rifle CSP2_plank highO2_0.1 (SPAdes) (version 2) | ecosystem: Environmental > Terrestrial > Deep subsurface > Rock core/Sediment ...
GGACTGCTTGAGTAAATCCTTGTCTTTAAAAATTATTTTGGTCTTTTTTTCGAAATCTCCGAAGTTTATCATACCAAATTTTTATGAATGTTGATGAATAAAAAATTTGCGTACCCTGTTAAATCTTGCACATGGCAAGACCTCGCATAGCGAGGATTTAACAGGGTTTTTAAAAATATATTTGCTTTGCTCATTATTTTTTTGAAATTATCTCTACTGCCTTGGCAATAAGTGGAATAATGTCGTTATAGATGTGTAGGTCTGGAATCTCTTTCATTTTAAACCAGCGTGCGGCATCCAAGCCTCCTGAAACTTCCAAGGTAAGCTTTTGGAATTTAGCCCGAGCTAGGAAGTATGATACTTTTTTCAAGATCTTCCCCTTCTCTGGGTGGGAAGCCACGTATTGATTCTCCCCGAGCCTCTGTTCTATTTTTACTTCAATGCCTATTTCTTCTTTTATTTCTCGCTCGGTGGCCATCTGTTCATCTTCACCTTCCTCGATGCCGCCCTTGGTGAAAGTCCAATAACCGAAAACATCATGCACCATGGCAAAGTAGACTTCATTCTCATGTTCTGCATAGACCAGGCCGCCACCCTTCTTCTCCACTGGTAACTTAGTAATGTCTACCTGCTCGGCGTTCTTCTTTTCTTGTCTTTTTTTACTTACTTCATCCTTGCCGGGCTCGCCTATTTCTTTATACACCGCGCCCAATACGCCATTTACGAATTTCCCAGAATTCTCTCCACCAAATGTTTTCGCTAATTCTATCGCTTCATTGATCGCTACCTTAGGTGGGACTTGCGTCCTGTCGCCAAAAAGAAGCTCGGTGAGTCCAATGCGTAAAATATTTCTATCAATGATGGAAATTTTATTTATCGGCCAGTCTGGTGCGGCCTTCTCTATTATTTCATCGACAACCACGCGCTTCTTTAGTATCTGATTCGTGAGCGCTGTAACAAAGTTGTCATCCTCGAGTCCTGGAGCGAACTCTTTTAAATTCCGGTCTAGAATTTCTTTTACCTTTTCATCGCTGACATTGCTCACCTTGTGGAGAGAGTCGCCTTCACTCAGATTCTCTGTAGTAGACAAGAAATCCCACTCAAAAAGCGTCTGGAGCACTATTGATCTGGAAAGGTGCCTGTTTGCCATCGTTTTTAAAATAACAATTAATTACAAAAAACTTTACTACGTAATTAAATACTTGCTTAACTACTTACTTTCCGCCATCTTTGCCTTTGCTTTCTTTTGCTTCTTTTCTGTCTTTTTGACTAAGTCTAATACCTTCTTTCCACGGTAAAATCCGCAGGCTATACAGACAGTATGCCCCTTTTTCAGTTCCTTGCAGTTTTCACACTTGAAAAAGTTCGTACTCTTAAGAGCGTGGTGTGAACGCCTGTTTTTCGTATGCGATTTTGTATGCCTCATTCGTACTACCATAATGTGTATTATCCTATCATATTAAGGAGTAAATGCAAACATACTTTAAATTTGAACTGGCATAAAAGCAAAATAGTGATATTATAAGGGCTATGGAAAAAGACTTAGAAAAGAACGACAGTCGGGACCACAAGCGTATAGGCCGTGAACTTGAGCTTTTTACCTTCAGTGATGTAGTGGGTAAAGGCTTACCACTTTGGCTACCCAAGGGCGCAATAATCCGTAAAGAAATTGAGAGATTTGTCGTCGACGAAGAAACCAGGAGAGGTTACATGCATGTATATACTCCAGACATTGCCAAGCTAGAACTTTATGAAAAGTCTGGGCACTATCCTCATTACAAAGATTCAATGTATTCTCCGATAGAAGTTGATGAGGAAAAGTTTATGCTCCGTCCAATGACTTGCCCGCACCATTTTGAACTTTATCTTTCCAGGCCTCGAAGCTACCGTGAACTTCCGATGCGCATTGCAGAACTAGCTAAACTTTATCGCTATGAACAATCCGGTGAACTCATGGGGCTTCAGCGTGTTCGTTCAATGTGCTTATCTGACGCGCACATAATCTGCGCCACCGAAGAGCAAGCAGTAGAAGAAGCAAGTAAGGCCTTAGACCTCATTGAATACATGGCGGGAGTTTTCGGACTAAAGCTTGGAGAAAATTACAGTTACCGTCTTTCCTTGGGAGACAGAAATAATACAGAAAAATATTATAAAAACGATGCCGCGTGGGAGAAAAGTGAGGACTTACTCCGAAAACTCATGCAGAGCCGCGGAGTAAAATTTACAGAAGCAAAGGATGAAGCCGCTTTCTATGGTCCTAAAATTGATGTCCAAATGAAAAATGTAAACGGCAAAGAGGACACTGCCTTCACTGTGCAATACGATTTCTGCATGCCTGACCGCTTTGACCTTACTTACATTGGTGCAGACGGAGACAAGAAAAGAGCTTTCGTAATTCACCGCTCTTCTATTGGAACCATCGAACGAAACATGGCATTCCTAATAGAGTTCTACGCTGGCGCCTTTCCTCTCTGGCTCTCCCCGACTCAGGTCAAAATTATCCCAGTCCGCACAACTCACAACGAATACGCACAGAAGATTTTTGAATTACTACAAGAAAACAATATCCGCGCGGAATTAGATATTAAAGATGAAAACTTAGGCAGTAAAGTCCGCGATGCCAAGACGAACAAGGTTCCTTATTGGATAGTTATCGGGGATAAAGAAATCGAAGCCGGGAAAGTCACTCTAGAATCTCGTGACGCCGGCAACTTAGGCCAAATGACTCCAGTAGAACTCTTGACTAAAATCACAGAAGAAATTAAACAGAAGAAGTAATTATGCTCGAAAAACTTCCGAAAAATAATAGCATACCTAGTTCTAACGAAAATAGGTTAACGCCTATACAGGAACAAATTCTGTCTAAAAAATCTTTCGTAGACAGAATGTGCAAAAAATATTTAAATATCGCTAACCGTCTTGATATGGCGGGACCAATAGCAAATGAGGTAATGATGAAAGCTATAAGATCTTCTACTACTTATAACAATCAATCTTCTTTGGAAACTTGGTTAGCGGTAATATCAATAAATACAGTACGTGATCACTTGCGTAAAACTAAGAGAGATCCTATTGATGCGCAGAAAACATTTGATATAGCTGACTTTGATTATAAAATGGAGGATCCATCACTAGACCCTGAAGAGTTATTCTTAAAAAAAGAGAAGGATGAGTTGAGCGTGAAGATAATAAGAGATGCACTGCAAAAGTTACCAATTAAAACCAGAGAAGTATTAGAGCTAGAATTAAATGGGCTATCATACAATGAAATAGCCGAAAAATTAAATATACCTATGGGCACTGTAAAATCCAGAGCCTCTAGAGCTCGTAGAGAAATTGCTACTTTGTTAGGTCAATCGACAGATTTTAAACTTAAAAGAAAGAAGAAGTATGACTAACTACAACAAGCTGGTGCGCGATAAAATACCGCACAACATTAAAGTAAAAGGTAGTAGCTATAAAATTAAAAAATTAAAACAGAAGGATTTTGAGTGGGAATTATTAAAGAAAGTGGGCGAGGAAGCTAGCGGCCTACTTGCTGCTAAAACTAAAGAAGAAATTGTGTCAGAATTAGCCGACATACTTGCAGTGATTGAAGAAATTAAGAAACATAAAAAAATTTCACAAAGACAAATTTTAAAAGCAATTAAAACTAATTTTGAGCGTAAGGGTGGCTTTAAGAAGAAGATATTTCTAATTTGGTCGTCTGACGACGATTACAAAACTAACGAACGGAAATATGCTAAAATAAAATCATGAAAAAAAGATTATACAAAAGTGAAACAAATAAAGTATTCTTTGGAGTCATCGGAGGTATTGGAGAATATTTTGATATAGATCCTACACTACTCCGGCTCGGGTACTTACTTTTAGCAGTACTTACTGCGGTATTCCCTGCTATTGTGTGCTACTTTGTAGCTGCAATAATAGTGCCCAACAAGCCAAAAATATAATAAACGAGGAATCTAAAACTACTGAAACTAAAGAAACTGAGGATAAAGCTTAGGACGAAGTCTGGAGTAAGAAATCCCAAAATAGGGTCCAAGATTTATTTACGGCTTCTGGATACGTAAATTTAATTTCTTTTTTATTAACTTTACCCCACATAGCCAAAGTTTGCACCACCCTATGATCCTTAGAGTCAACGGACTCTCCAGCTTCGGCTTGCGCAATTGCTCTTTCCATTTCTTCTATTCTGTTAGTTTCATGTCCTTTGACGCTTGGAAACATTTTTTCACCTTCTTCTTTTGTCATATAATTAAAAACTCGCGCAAAACAATAATCTTCAGAGTGCTGAGAAACAAAAGCGGCCTCTTCCCCTCTGAGAAGTCTCAGGAAAGTTTCAGCTTGAATTTTTATTGTTTCGTCATATCTTGTGTCCCATACCAATCCCGCTTCTCTCTGTTTATTCCAGTGTAAAACTGCATCAAACGTCTCTTGTAATTTATTAGGAGGGTTAGGAATACGTTGCTCATTCCCCATAAGGACCGAAGCAGTAGCCCACTGTGAAGTTTCGTTATCTAACTTTAAAAGTTCTTCCAAGCTAAAGTTCATAATATTTGGATCATTTGTCATTGATCTGTCTTTAAGTGTTCCATTTTTTATAAAAACTTTATTTAAATTTAACTTCCATGATGCGAATTGCAACAAGCGATACAACGTGCCAGATTCACCAACGTCAACAGGAACATCTTTTTTCCAATCTTCAGCCGCACGTCTTACGGCAAGTAAATCATCGCTCAGATCTGCCTGACTATCTAAAAATTCCCTAATGTCAGAATATCCGTATATTATATCTAAAACACCCATACGATTTAGCCAAGACTTATCTAGTGGGATAAACTCCTTAATTGGAAAACTGTCTTTATTGCTGTTCATAATTATTTATTTTCTGCTTCTAGAATTTCTAAAAGTTTCTTCATCGCTCGTCCGCGGTGTGAAAATTCATAAAATTCTTCTGGCTTATACTCAAGCATCACTTTATCCATATCATCTAGCTTAACAAATAGTTCGAAGTCTCGGCCTTTGTGGTTATTATCCTTTGGGGCGATAATTGTGCCATGAAATGTACCTTCAGCTATAATCATATCGTCTTCTCCTCTACAAAGCCCCAGTCTACAAGTAGAACTAATTTTAGTACCCGCGAATTTATTTCCCATTTCATATGGAGTCATATGTTTCCAAAAGTCTTTCATGTATGGGCCTGGGAATCCGCCTAATGCCTCCATATCAACTGAGACATCATCCACAAGTACTGGATGCTTAAATATTTCGTAAGCTCTTTTTAATTTATGTCGAATTATTTCGTCTGGACTTCCTTGAATTTCATGCTCGTCCCAAACTTTTTGTTCACAATCAAAAAATTCGCCAAGCTTAGCAGACAGATCACCAAACTTAAACGGACTACCTGTGACAATAAAAAGTTTTGGTTTCATTAAATAGAATTATATATCGATCTCTGCGAGCTTCGCATTGGACTGAATGAAAGATTTGCGAGGAGGGACTTCGGAGCCCATAAGAATGTCGAAGATTTTATTTGCATCTTCCGCGTCTTCAATATCTACCCTCTTGAGCACTCGGTGAGCTGGATCCATGGTGGTTTCCCAGAGTTCTTCTGGATTCATTTCGCCTAAACCTTTAAAGCGTTGAATGTGAATTTTATTTGATTTCTTTTTGGTTTCTTCTTCTGTCTCCTCTTCCTTTGCCTCGCCAGAGCCCTGAGACTCTTGGGCGTCGGCAGGTTCTATTTCACTTATCTCCACATCCTTGCCTATTATTTTTATTTTATCGTCATCCGTATAGGCATAAGATATTTCCTTGCCTTTTTTTATTTTGTAAAGTGGTGGCTGAGCGATATAGATATACCCCGCTTCTATCACATGTCTAAAGTATCGGTAGAAAAGAGTTAGTAACAGGGTTCGGATGTGGGAACCATCCACGTCCGCATCTGTCGCGATTATTATTTTATGGTAGCGGATTTTCTCTAAATCAAAAGTGTCCCCTATGGATGTCCCGAGCGCTATCACTAGGGATTTTACTTCTTTCGAAGCGAGCATCTTGTCTATACGCGCGCGCTCCACGTTCAATATTTTACCGCGGAGGGGCAGTATCGCCTGGGTCCGACGGTCGCGGCCTTGCTTGGCAGAGCCTCCTGCGGAATCTCCCTCTACCAAGAAGAGCTCAGACTCGGACGCATCCTTGGTCTGGCAGTCTGCGAGCTTACCCGGAAGAGTCATACCTTCAAGCGCGCCCTTTCGTAATACGGAATCCTTAGCCGCCTTAGCCGCCTTGCGAGCTTTGAGCGCCAGAATTGATTTGTTAATGATAGTTTTAGCTTCGTCTGGATTCTCTTCTAGGAAGCTGGCAAAGGCCTCCCCGAATACAGTAGCCGTGGATCCCTGAGCCTCCATACTTCCGAGCTTGGCCTTGGTCTGCCCTTCAAACTGAATCTCGCGGAGTTTGACGGAAATAACTGCGGTTAAACCTTCAAGCACATCCTCCCCAGTAAAACCACCTTCAGACTCCTTCATCAATTCATTTTTCTTGCAGTAGGTATTGAGCGTGCGGGTAAGCGCAGTTTTAAATCCAGTCACATGCGTGCCGCCTTCAGCTGTATAAATATTGTTAGCAAAAGGGAAAATTCGGTCCGCAATGTCATCCACGTATTGAAGCGCGATCTCAACCCCTACTCCATCTAACTCTTTTTCAATATAGAAAATATTATTTTGAATCGGCTTCTGGAATTTATTGTAATACTTTACAAGTGAAATAAGTCCTCCTTCGAAATAAAATGAAACTGAAGGCAATTCTAGTCCTAAATCGCGGAAATAAAACACGTCTTCGTCACTCATCCCCTTCTTGTTGTCCCAACCCCTAGCATCAATGATTAAAATCTTTAACTTCTTTACTAGGTACGCTTGCTGTCGAATGTGGGACACAACAGTATTCCAGTCAAACTTTATATCCTTGAAAATTTCTACGTCCGGCTCAAAGGTAATGATAGTACCGTGGAGCTTGGAACTGCCGATTTTTTTCACCGCAGACTTTTTCTTACCCTGAGAATATTCTTGAGCGTATTGTCCACCATCACGATGCACTTCCGCGCGACAAAAGATGGATAAAGCATTTACCACTGATGCGCCCACGCCATGCAAGCCGCCGGAAACTTTATATCCTTCTCCGCCGAATTTTCCTCCAGCATGAAGTGTGGTCATAACAGTCTCCAGAGCTGAGACTTTAGTTTTCTTGTGTGTGTCTACTGGAATACCACGGCCGTTGTCCGCCACTCGGATACGGTTATCGGGTAAAAGCACCACTTCGATATCATTACAGAAACCACCCATGGCCTCGTCGCGAGAGTTATCAAAAATCTCCCATATGAGGTGGTGTAATCCGTCTGGGCCTGTAGTACCGATATACATGCCGGGGCGCTTTCTGACGGGTTCTAGGCCCTCTAGGACCGATATGTCCGAGGCATCATATGAATGAGCCCTGCCAGAGGCAGGTGAACTTCTGCTTTCATCTATTTCCTTTGCCATATATGCCCTTATTATAGCAAATGGGGGTAAGGAACGCTAGCCCTCTTTCCCCATAAAAGCTTTACATTTTATACCTTTTTTTCTAAACTGGGTAAATGGCAAATATTGTAATACCTTCCCTTTTGGAAGAAACTCTAAAAAAGGACTTAGAAGAAAAAAATGACGTATATTCTATGCGCTTAAAGCGCTATATTTCAATGCCCGATTTGTCCCGCACAGAAAATAGTCCACTCAAAGAAATTGTAGATCGCGCTTCAAAAACAGAAAGTCTGAAGGGTTTTGACGTAATCAAGATTCCAGAAATAATCCCTACCAATATTCTTTTCGATCTTTTCAATATGCCGGAAGGTCACCCTGCTCGCAGTTCATCTGACACTTATTATGTCGATGAGGAAAACGTGCTCCGTACTCACGATACTGTTTTTTGGTATTACTATCTAAATCAGCCCGAAATTAAAAAACGAATCGAGAACAAAGAAACCTTGGGTGCAATTTGTTACGGTAAAGTATACAGAAAAGATGAAATTGATAATCGTCACATGAATGTCTTTCATCAGTTTGGTGGTCTTTATATTGCTCCTGATGATAAAAAAACTATCACGCCGGAAGATTTGAAAAATGCACTTTCCGAAATCGCTCGTAGTATCTTCGGTGATGTAAATTTTCGCTTTTATGATCACAACTTTCCTTACACAGATCCGAGCTTTGAGATGGAAGCAGAAATAAACGGCCAATGGATAGAAATGCTAGGCTCCGGAATGGCGAGAAAAACTGTTTTATCAAATTTCGGCCTCGAAGGTTATCACGGCTGGGCATTTGGTTTCGGTCTCGAACGGCTAGCTATTGCCTCCATGTCCCTACCCGACATTCGCTTACTCTGGTCGGAAGATGAACGCGTAAAGAAACAGCTTAAACTCGGGCAAAAGTTTATTGAAGTTAGTAAATATCCGCCAATTGTCCGAGATATTTCTTTTGTGGTATCTAACACATTTATCCCCAATGATTATTTCGACTTTGTGCGGGAAGCAGCTCCAGGGCTCATTGAACAAGTAGAGCTATTAGATAAATACGAAAATGCAACCAAGTTCGGCGCAGATAAAATAAGTTACGCATACCGTATCACCTACCGCGCTCTCGACCGCACATTAACATCGGACGAGATAGATCAACTCCATAAAAATCTAGAATTAGAAACTATAAAAGTTTTCGGCGGAGTAATCCGCTAGTTAATTCGGACGCGCAATGAGTTCGTACTTGTCGTACCCAACATGCTTTAAAATATAGTTGCGATTTCCCCCACCAATCGATGCATTAAAATGATGCCCGAATTGCTGACCAGCTTCTCTTGATTGCTTTAATAAACCATGCATTTTATCTTGCTCCATATACCGTATATGATGAAGCCCTAGCGGCACATCACCTTTATGCACAATGGTTACTCCGTGAGTATGTATACTCTCTTCCATAAAGATATTATACTATGCTACTAAATTTGCTTCCAGTGGACTAATCTTCCGCCCATGACGAGAAAGTACACAGCCGCCTTTGCAGAAAACATTGCCTTCGGCATTTATACACTTTTCGCATGCTATAAAATGCCGGTGGCATACAGGATTTGCGCAGTTCACATAATTCTCCGATGGTCCTTGGCAAACATCGCACTTGCCTACTATTTTATGATTTTCGCAGTCGGTATAGAAACCCATTTTTACTCTATTATCGAAAACATACAATTTACCGCGAAAGTCTTCATTAGGATATTTTTCCATATAACTCACAATACCGCCGTCTAGCTGATACACATCCGTAAAGCCTTGAGTGATTAAAAATCCTGAAGCTTTTTCACAGCGTACTCCCCCAGTACACACCGTCAGTACTGTTTTATTTTTCAAGTGTTTTATTTGTTCCACCACCCGAGGCAAGTCTCTAAAATTTTCCATCGGTGGCAAGATCGAGCCTTCGAAATGCCCCACCTTATGCTCGTAGACATTCCGCATATCCACAATGTAGAATTCGCGTCCACTTTTTATCCACTCATGCAGCTCCTCTGGCTTTAAATGAGTACCCGTAATTTCATTTGGATTTATGTCGCAAGTGCCTAGGTGTAAGGAAACAATTTCTTTGCGAACTTTTATAGAAAGTTTCGGGAAAGCATTCCCTGTGCCTCGACTGTATTTAAAATGTATTTTTTTGAATCTTTCGTCTTCTCCTAATTCTTTAACGTATTCTTTTATATTCTCTACCGTGCCCTCAAAAGTAGCGTTGATTCCCTCACTCGCAACAATGCATCTACCCTTGAGGTCTAGTCGCGCGCAGATTTCCCGCTGTGCCTGTGCTACAGTTTCCGGACCTGATATGCCTACATATTTGTAGAAAAGAATTATTTGGTATTCCATTACTTCCTATACTAATACAAAAAGCTAAAATTACAAGAAACTATTTATAAATTTCTGCGCGTTTACAATACTCACACTCAGTGTTTTTACCATAAGACTTTGCATTGCATGGGCGGGATGTCCACTCTCCACTCTTGAGTTGGGTGTCGTAGTCTTTAATGTCTCGAACCAGAAGTTCGATCTGCTCTCTGGACACGTGGGTGGAATAAATAAAATTCTTGTCACCTTCCGGGGCTTCCAGATATAAAAGCCTAGAAGCAAAAACTGTCTTCCCCTTTTCCGCCCCGGCTACCAAGTAGGAATACATAGCAAGCTGGCGCATGTGTGAAGAAAGTCTATTTTCTTCATCTAATTTTTCTATTACACTTTTTGTTTTACTACTGCCGGTTTTAAAGTCGGTAATGGTTATCCCCCCATCTTCGGCTCTCTCTGTGAGGTCAATCTTCCCGTACATCAGTAAATGAGGGAATTTATTGTCGCGGAATTGCACCGGGCGCTCGGGCGTGTAATCCTTGGCTAAATTCCTATAAAATTCATCCACAAATCGCATTACTGCTCTCTCACCATCTTTTATAAGTTTCTTTAACTCTACCGCTGAATTGATTCCTTCTTCTTCGAGCGAACTTTGAATCTTTTCTTTAATTGCCGAGCTTGATGGTAGGGATTTATTTTTTAATATAAATTCGATAGCTCCGTGCACCGCTGATCCTAGAGCCAAGGATTTGGTTTTTATTTCCGGCAAACGGAGGAAATTCCTGAAATACCATTTCCAAGGGCATTCAAAAAAGTTATTAAGTAGCGTTACTGAGATTTTAGTACTGGAATAATTTTCTTTTACAAAATCTTTCAACTCCTCTAGGTTATTATTTTCTATTTCCGGAGAGCGAGCGAGGTAAACAGCCGGGCCAAAAGACAATATCTCTTTTTCGGTTTCCGCTTGATTTTTCTTCGTAAAATGCGCATCTGGTAACTCCCTAATAATCTGGGCCAGTTCCATAGAATTTCCTCCATGCCCCATCGAGGCATAGGACAGCGTACAGTCTTCTCGCGCACGAGTTATCGCTACATATAGCTCCCTCTTGGCGGATAAAACATCGCGCTCTTTAATGTGCTCTTTAATTTTCAGAGGTAAAGTGAAGGCGCTTCGCTTTGTCGACATGAGAGTTTCTTCATTTAAATGCGCCACCCAGACTGCTTTGTATTCCAGACCTTTGGATTTATGGAGGGTCATCACCTGTATGCCAGTCCCTGAGCCGAAGGTCGCAAGCGCTACATGGCTTCCATAAGACTCAAGCCTTTTTAAATATTCTAAAAATTCTGAAAGTGTTATATTTCTTTTCTTTTCACCGAACAACATAGCCACATGAAGCAAGCTCCGAACTACTTCTACGCTCTCTAGTAACTCTTCATGATTTTTTGCCTGATCGATCAGTATTTTATTCCCCACCTGGCTCACTATTTCGAGGACGCTCTTAGACGATGCGTCTTTAATAAATTCTTCGAGGGTGTTGCCCCACTTAGCAATAATATTATTTTCATTAAAAAGGGTTGCCTCTGCCTTCGAAGACTTCAGTTCTTCCAATGTCAGCTTGTCGGGCTTGGTACTTCTTAGAAATTTGTGCGCGGAAAGTGGGTCGATGCCACTTGTCTTATCCAGGAGAGACTCTGCAATTAAAACAGAGTTATATGGATCAGCTATAATGCCCAATATTCTTATAATACTTTGAGCTTCCGTGGCGTCAAAGAGTGAAATATTTTTACCGGAAGAAACTTTCAACCCCATATTCCTAAATATCGAAAGCGCCTCCCGAACATGGTAATTCCTAGGTACTAAAAGAGCGCATTCTTCGGGCGGGAGCCCTTCCGATATTCTATCCTTGAAATATATCCCGGCTCCGATAATTTCATCCCGAGGATAGGCATATTCACTCAGGTAAACGCTGCCCCCTTCTTTGGTATTACTTTTTAATTTATCGCCCGACATAGAACTCTCTAGTAGTTCGTCCGCGAGCGCGAGTATTCGGGTAGTGGAACGATAGTTTTCTACTAGAGTGATGAGCTTAGTTTTACCAAAGATGTGGGAAAATTCTTCAAAATATGAAAGCGAGGCGCCAGAAAAGGCATAAATGAGCTGTCTATCATCCCCCACCACAAAAATATTTGGACTCTCAACCTCCCCCCAGACTGCCTTCAGGAAATTATTTTGCACCCCGCTGGAATCCTGATGCTCATCTATTAAAATATACTGGTAATTCTCATAAATATCCGCCCGGATATCCTCATTTTCCCTCACCAGAGTGACTGCATATTCCAAAATATCATCATAGTCCATGAAGCCAAGAGTTACCTTCCTTTCTTCATATATACGATAAAATTCCACCACCTCGCGCGTACGCCCGAGCGACTCTATCTTCTTTTCAACTTCTTTTTTAATTTTACCTTTACTCTCCCCTCGAGTAGAAATACTATCTGGATCAGACTTTAGACTTTTTATTTCTTGTTCAATACTACCCAGGAAAACCTCTGGCGTTAACTGCTCTCTTTTTAAAATAGATACGAGTTGCTTGAGCTCCGAAAAGTACATTTCCGGATTTACCCGCGGATGAATATATTCCCAATCCCTAGAATGCAATATTTCATCCACCAGAAAGACAGCTTCTTCGTCAGAGAGAATTTTGGGCTCGATATTAAAACCAATCAACTCATAATGCTTTTCTACAAGTTCTTCTAGGGCAAAGCTGTGAAAGGTAAAGACTTTAACTCCGCTCGCTCTGTCAGGAATGTAGTCATCGAGTCTACTCTTCATGGCTTTAACTCCAGAGTTAGTAAAGGTGAGGCATAAAATAGCACTCGATTCTGTGTCTGTCTCTTCTAGGATCTTGCCGATCCGTAGCGCCAATATCTGCGTTTTGCCGGTACCTGGACCGGCCACCACCATGACAGGTCCATCTATGCTGTCGACCGCATCTTTTTGAGCAGGGTTTAGCTTTTCGTACTCGATATTATATTTTCCAGTAAATTTAGCTTTCATGAATTTATTCTAGGTTATACCATCCGAAGTTCTAGTCTAGATTTCCAAAAGAAAAAACCAATGATAAGGAAAGTAGCAAGCGGAGATAGATATTCCGGTATATGGAAGCTGAAGCTGTGCAATAGCATAATAATGCCAAGTACGAGTATAGAATACATAGCGCCGTTTTTTAGATAGACGTACTTTTTAATATTCTCAATATTCCGAATAGTGAGTTCTCGCACTAAAAGCGCGCCAAAGCCATTGCCGAGCAAAATAAGAGGCACAGAGAGAGTGAAGGCAAATGCGCCGAGCACCCCATCAATAGAAAAAGTAGTATCAATTATTTCTAGAAAGAAAAGCTTGGAAAGGTCAGAGTGCGCGCTACCTAGGAGCTTTTTCTCCTGCTCTTCGGCATTTTGTTTAAATCCATGAGTAATGAAGAATAAACTGGACCCCACCACCGCGCCGAAGCCCATTAGGTTACTCTCTTGTAAGGCAAACCAAGCAATCACTGAAAGCAAGACAGAAACTACTGCATAAAACCAAACCCCGCGCGCCATAAAAAACTTCTCCGTCCGAGGCAAACCTAACTTCTTATCTTCCAAGAAAAGCCAGTGCAAGAAAAGGAAAAGCAAAAACACTCCGCCGGCCGCCAGTAGAATGGGGGCAGACTTTTCTATTGATTGAAGCACAACAGGGTCACTAGACCAAGCAGCCGAGAGCACCTGCATAGGGTTAAGTGTTGCATTGAAAGCCCAAATTATTAGAAACGGAAGCAAGCCTCGCACCATAAACACCGCAATAAACATACCCCAAGTAAGGAACCAGCGACGAGCCCGCTTACCCATAGTGTTAAGCACCTCGGCATTAATGATGGCATTGTCTACTGAAGAAATAGCCTCAAAAAGTGAAAGCCCCAGTATTGTAAGTATGGCGCTAAATATCATTATTTTATTTTACCCCATTTACCCAATTTTGTCCTTTTGATAGAAAATGCTAAGGTCGGTACACCTAGGTGCTCTCCCAATGCCTGAGCTATGCCCCGTACATAAGTACCACTACTACAATTTATTTTAAAGCTCGCAATGTTTAATATGTCAAACATCCGATCTTTGACATATAGATTTTTACGCCAAATTTTTAGAATTTCTTTCTGTCTAAAATCCCCTTTCACTTTACCTACCCTCTTTTCAATATTTTCTAAAAGTTTTTTATTATTTATCTTTCTTAACTTTATAAACTTTAAACTCTTTACCTCGACCTCGCGCATCGGGGCGTCCACAGCCTCGACCTCGCGCGCATAAGTCCAGAGCGCCTTGCCTTCTACTGTTTTTGAAGAATACATCGGATACTTTTGTTTAAATTTACCAGTAAAATTTTTTAAATTATGCTTTATGTTTTTTGTAAGTTCTCTCTCGCTCAGCATTCTCACATTCTTGAGAATATGAGAATGCTCTACTTTACCTAGTATGTCATAAGTATCGGTGGCAAAGCCGAAAAGCACTTCGAATTCATATTCTTTACTCAATTTTAAATACTTTTCTTTATTTTTTACCTCCTCGCCTACTAAAACCAGAAGAAGGCCACTTGCCATTGGGTCCAGGCGCCCAGCGTAGGTCATCTTTAAATTTTTATATTTCGGATTCTTCTTACGAAAACGCCCTAGACATTCTAGGGGCGTTTCGCCTTCCTTTTTATTAAGAATTAGTTCCATGCACCTATAATAGCCCCGGCAACTAATAATGTTACAAGCATATTGCCAACATTAATCCAGAACAGAGTCATCTTACCACCCCAAATAGCCTCACCTAAAGCAAGCGGCAACGCAAAGCCAACCCAGACCCACAGACCAGTGTGAATACCTGCTTTAAGCGCAGATACGTCAGGATAATAAACCATACCTAATCGAATAAAGTGGGCAAGCACATAAAACATAACCAGACTTGCAATAAATTGCCAGATGTAAGTCATAGTTATACTCTTTTTCATTTCAGCCTGCTTCTCTGTGCTCCAAGTGTCCATACCCTTCTCTTTCATAAACTTCTTACCAAACAAAGGTCCATACCATATAGAACCCATGACCATACTAGCTACAGCAGAGACCAAAACTGCCCAAAAGTTTATAGAAATATCCATATTTTTATAAAAATTGATAACCTAATAATGATTTAATTCTAACACAAAAGCTTTCTTTTTGACAAAAAAGAAGGTAGATTAAATGTGCTGGAGGCGTCGGATAGCGGTTTATTCCACTACCTTGGAAAGGTAGCATACCGAAAGGTATCGAGAGTTCGAATCTCTCCGCCTCCGCCAGAAATCGAAATCGGATTTTAGAGCCGAAATGTCACTCAAAAAAGATAGTGGGCACATCAAGGAAAGAACCTAAGAAAGCTTATGCAAAATTCTACAAGGCTCGACAATGCGAGGGTCAATGATGTTGTAGTAGCCATTCAGACCTTCACGCCGCACGGTGACAAGCTTGGCATACCGAAGCAGAGCAAGGTGCTGGGACACGTTTGCTTTGCTGATGCCTAATTCTTTTACCAAAGCTTCCACAGGCATCTCTTGTTCTCGGAGAAGATTTAAAATCTCGAGCCTCTTAGAGTTTGCCAATATCTTATAGATTAGAGCATTTTTTTCGTAAGCGGAGCGTGGTAATGGTCGCTTTATTTTCATGCTTATATCTTAAGACAAGTTGCAGAAAATTGCAACTATGTTTTATGTAGAAAATAGCGCTTCCCTAAGTAGAGAGCAAGCCCGAGCACTCCTGCGAACAAAGCTAGAATGGGTAGACCGGGAGAGCTTCCACTAGAAGAGCTGTTGTCTACAATGCTGGAATTTTCATTTTCTTCTTCTTTCTGCTCAGGTTCACTGAAAAAAGAACTGAAATAAATTTCAATTTCTTCACCTCCGGAGAGAATATGATTGTCCATTCCTAGAGACGGCGACTCACCATCTATTTTATAAAGCCAGTTGTCGCATTTTTCCTCTCCATTCAGTCGGATACACTTCAAATAAAAAGCGTTGAATGATGCATAGTAAATTAACTCGGAAATTTCAAAAGAATCGTTAGTTTCATCCAGCTTGTAAATGGTTGCTAGAACGCTTCGAGCATTTACTGGTTCGGTTTTTCCCTCGGTATCAGAGATTATAAGGGAGCCTTCCTCTAGTAAAGAAATATTTTCTATTGTGAACGAATGATCGCCATCGTTAATGGTAAGGCTTTCAATCGTCGGAGGAATATCGTTCTCTGCCTCCAGATTTTCTATTTGTTCCGAATCCTGTGCCTCAAGAGACTCTTCTGGGGCCGGATTTTCTGTTTGCGTTTCTTCAGATACAAGAGACGGGGGCGTATCAGTAATTATTTCTGTTTCCTCCGCAAAAACGATACTCAAAGGGATAAGTAACAAAGCAACTAGAACGAATACTATTTTCTTTATATTTTCTTTTTTCATAAAATAAAAAACCTGGTTAAAGCAGGTCTTAGTATAAACAAAGTCCTGCTCGGGATAATAATGATTCTGAACAAAGACCGGACTACTGCTCTTAGCAGAATACCGTTGCGGCACAGTGGAGGAATCTCACCTCACTTCCAAGCTCAAAATTTTAAATTGTTAAAAATCTAAACCCTTTTCTGCCACCTTTCCTTTGTCGAACGGATGCTTGATGGTTTTCATCTCTGTCACTAAATCCGCTCGATCGATAACTTCCTTAGGCGAATCCCTGCCGGTAGTTATGATGTACTCGACCTTGCCTTTGGCATAATCTAAAAACGCCAAAAGATACGAAAGGGGTAAAAGGTCTAAAGAAACCGCGTTGTGTACTTCGTCTAAAATTAGAAGATGATACTTACCTGAGGCAATCTCTTTCTTCGTCAGAGCAAGGCCCTCTTCGGCAGCTTTCTTATGTTCTTCGATTGGCAAAGTATCTCCCAAAATTCCAACAAACCCCTTGCCAGTTTTTACAATTTTAAAATCTGGAGAAAGGCGTTCGGCAGATTTATGTTCTCCCGATTCCCAGGGTCCTTTTATGAATTGCACCATGAGCGCCTGTTTGCCCGCTCCCAAAAGTCGAAGGGCGTTGCCAAGAGCAGCCGTTGTTTTTCCTTTTCCATTCCCAGTAAATACTAAAAGCATATTGTTATATTTCACAAAGACCGCCTACACAGGCAAGCTCTCTTTTAACTTCTGTCTCATCATCTTTTTCGTAAGTAACAATTTTTGAAAAATCTAACTCACCAAGGCGTTTTTGCATTTCCTCGTACTTCTCTTTCGTAATCGTTTCATAGGGAGCAAGTTGGTATACATGGTTAGACCGCGGCAGAAACGATAGTCCTCCGACTAAATCCCAATTTTTATACACCCAGTTGGCAACTAAAATCCATTCATCTTCCCCAACAGAAACAGTAACTGACGGATTGTGCTCGGTAAAATGCTGTTTTACAATCTTCCAATGTTCTAATTGCTCGATGGCATTTACGTCATCTTTACATATTGCCCCATCGGGAGCCTTGACTGGAAATTCCAGTACAAACGTTGAAGCTGTTTCAAGTGTTTGTCCAACTTCTGGGTAGAAAGGCACTCCCTGATCTTTTAACATTTTAAACAGAGCATCGGTAGCGGAAATACGAATACGGCGAATATAGTACGGCGAATGGCGGGGATGCATTCCGCTTGCACAATCAACGGTTTGGGAGACTGTCCCCGACGGCTTTACGCAGGTAATACAGGTTGATTGACTAATACCAAAACGCTTCGCATACTTTTTATTTGTTTCAATCGCCATCATCTTCATTTTTTCGAGTACTTTTGGATCACGAACTAGTTCAGAGTCCCATTGTCCGGTGATAGATACTCCGAGCAGTCGCTCCTTTTCGCAGTTTTTCTTCCATTCTTTAGACAGGTACGGGAAATAAGTCAGGGTTGACTGATATGTACCTATAATTGTTGCTATACGAATTTTCTTAAGTAATGTTTCTTCGGTGTCATCTGCCCGGGCAACGACTTCCGAAAGGTTGCAAAATTGTTTTGACTGCAAAATAATTTCACCGCATGGATTTGTTCCCCATGACGGGTATATACCACCCTTAAACTGACCGAGTCTTCTCTTTGGCAACGTGCCAGCAAGCCCTCCGCGATTGAATATTCCTCGCTCACCAGAACCACTCTTTGCAAGAGCTATCCACTCATCAAGAAAATCTGTTGTGGTGGGTTTTGAAACATAAACAGCAGAATTATTGGCGAGCATACGCTGTCCCTCCGAGATATAAAACTGACCTTTTTTAGAATCACGAATAGCTTCATCATCTAAATCAGAAAGTGAGATCATTGCACTTCTGCGGACACCACCCGCCACGACGCACTCACCTATTTTGCAAATAATGTCATGCGCGTCCAAATTCGACAAATGTCTACCTTGACGACGCAACACACGTTCACGAGTGAAATCAAGAAGCGAATGAAGTGGGGCGGGTCCCGAGCTTTTACCACCCATGGTTTTCAAGCGTGACCCGGCGGGACGAATGAGAGAATAATCAAACACAATATCATTCCCTTCAAACCATGTTTTGAGACCGAGGGTAAATGCATCTGCCCATCCTTCTTTACTGTCGGGAATAATATATTCAGGTAATTTTTTACCTGTTTGTTTTTTAATTTGCGGAAGCGCTTGGATGTTTTCACTTTCTACCGACCAACCGACACCGGTTCCACACATAGAGATATACATGATCTCTGCAAAATCTTGAAACGTTCTCGGTGCTATGAAGGAACAATTATATGCGCAGACATTTGTACGCCGAGTAGCTTTCCCCGCAAATTGCAAGAGGCGCATAGACGGCATCGCTTCTTGTTTTAGGATTGTTTCGCGAATCTCTTTATACTCTACTTCAGAGAGTTTTCCGTTTAGATTATCACGCATAAAATCAACATAACGATCAACCGTTTCAATCCACGTTTCTCGACGACCTTCTTCTCCTATCCACTTGGCGTAAGTGCGATAGTAGACAAATTCAGCAAGTGGATTTCTAAAGTATTTTTTGCCTTGCAAAACTAATTCTTTGACTTTCTCTGGCACGAAACCAACCTTCTCTCGCACTAATGATCTTTCTTTTCGATATAAAATGTAGGATTTTGCCGTTTGTAGAAAGTTAGAGGCAATAAGCTCATTTTCCACGATGTCTTGAATTGTCTCAACATGGGGAATAAAATTTTTTATGTTTCTTTCCTTTCTCAATAGCAGAAGCGCATCTAATACTTTATGCATCACTTTCTCAGCATGTATCTCGTCACCCTCTTTAACTGATTGCATTGCGCGAAAAATAGCGCGAGTGATGTGTTTCTCGTCAAAAGGGACAATCATATCGTCACGTTTCTGTATGTGTCGAAGCGAAGAATATTTTTTTCTATTTAAAGTGTTCCTCATGCGCGTTTTGGATTAAAAATGTTTATTAATGACTCGGTTGCGATCTTTTTATTCTCAATAACGAATCGGTAAATGAGCGGAGAAAGAAAAACCGCGAAACTTATATTTCCAAGGAGATGCATTGCAGTAAATGGAATCTGTCCAATCAATGCTTCTGTAAATGGTTGGTGAAAAAATAGGGGTCCAACAGAAAAACCGGTAACAACATCAAAAGCGAGCGTTCCCATAATGGCAAATTTCGCATAGTTCCATGAGTTATTGCTTTTGTTTTTAAAATAAAGTGCTGCCCACAACCCTAAAAGCCCATACGTGCTGGCAGTTATTAAAGTCCACACTCCGACTTGAGTAGTTATAACATCGTATAGAACCATACTTAGAAATGCGAAAGAGAATCCAGCGATTTTTCCGTAAGCTTTAGAAAATGGCATCTGTGTTGCAAGGATTGGCTCAATGTTTGGGGGACGAAATGGAAGAAGGCGAATCAAAAGACAAGCAATGAACCCGATAATATATTTGAGCCAATTGTTTTTGTAGGTTTCCATGATAAAAGTTGTTAAAACTGCTTGGTAAATCTTTAAGCAAAGTGCTATAATGGGTAAAGTTGCAAAGTTTCGCAACTACTAAATCAGTATACCAGACGCACCCCGAAATAAGCAAAAGTGGATAACTTTTTCTCTGATATAATTGTATTAATTACGGGGGTTTATGACTATCAGTAATTTATATATTACATGTGTTTAAATATCTTGTTTTTGAAGCAATTGCCGCACTGGTTGGAGTTGTAGCGCTTATTAGTTTGATAATCCATTTACTCCGATGGCCTGGTGCACGGTTTTTAAAAGAGAAAGGCATTTATATACCAGTAATTTTGTTTACATTGGCCTTTTTTACCGGCCTCATCGCCAATCGTACCTATCCCCCCGATCAGATACATTAATAATTAAGACCCTCCGGGATTCGAACCAGACGGCTAAGTATATTTTATCGGATGACTCGGACGGTTCGGATATCGGAGCCTCCACATTGACAACAAAGTCTCGAAGTTGTTTATGTTATACTCTAATAGTAATGAAGAAAACCGACGAACAATTAATAATGGACTATCTAGAAGGAAACGAAAACGCACTTGGTGTCCTTGTTGATCGTTATCTTTCTCTTGCATATAATTTTGCCTTTCAACTAACACGCGACAGAGAGGCTAGCGAGGACGTTGTTCAGGAATCATTTATAAAAGCATGGAAGAACATTCGTGGATGGAAACGGGAAAGCAGTTTTAAGACATGGCTTTTTGCGATTACCCGGAATACTGCTATTGATTGGTTACGCAAGAGAAAAGATTTAACTCTTTCGACGTATGAGAATGAAGCTGGGAAAAATCTACTGACGGAAACACTTGTTGATGAAAATCCATCACCCCTTGAACTTTTGGAGCGAGCAGAAGACGCCACTTTTGTGGCAAATCTCTTGGAAGAATTAGATCCGCTTTATCGTGATGTCATCAATCTTAGATATGGAGATAATCTTACTTTCAAAGAAATCGGAGAAATATTAAGAAGACCGCTTCATACTGTTAAAAGTCAGCACCGTAGAGCTATTATCGCTCTTCGCCGCGCCAGAACCAAAACAGCTTAGTTTTACACTCTGCAGATTCAGAATGCACCAAAATGCATCCTGCTTTCGTCTAATTAATATGCCACCAAAAGGCCTTAAGAGTCTAAGGAGTAACATTATTTCAGGAATAGTGCGGGAGGAGCATCGCCGAGCAAAAACGTACCTTATCTTTTTTGCTACCACTCTTTCCCTGTCTTTGGCGGGAGTAATACTCTCTCTTAAATACCTCGCAGAAAGCTTTTACCAGTCAGGATTTTATGAGTATACATCTCTTTTGTTCTCAGGGGATAGCGCGGTCTTTCCATACTGGAAAGAATTATCTCTCTCTATCATTGATTCAATGCCAATTATTGGAGTAATTGCATTTCTGGGAGCTGTAGGATTCCTCGTTTGGTCAGGGGCAAATACATTCACAAACACTCGTCGTTTCATTTTACAAGCTAATTAAAATTAACTAAAAAATTATGTTAAAAAACATACACAATTCAAAGTCAGTGCGCGGAATCATTATCGGGCTTGGGGTTATCATCCTTATCCTTGGTATTTTTAAACTTGGACAGGTTTCTGGGTACCACAAAGCAAGATTCTCTCAAAGATTCGGAGATAATTTTAATAGAAATTTTATTGATCCTCGTGGCGGCGGATTCCTGAAAGATTTTTCTGATAGAAAAGGTCCTCCTGGGGGCAATGGCGCGGTTGGGGAAATTGTAAGCATAGGGCTTCCCCTTGTCGTTGTGTCTGGACCAGATAATATTGAAAAAACAATTGTGGTAAGCGAGAGTACCGAGATACGGAAGTATCGTGACGACATAGCCACAACTGACTTGAAAGTCGGAGATTTCATTGTTGTTTTAGGAACCCCGAACGAGAACGGGCAAGTGGAAGCAAAGCTTATTCGTACTGTGCCTCCCCCACCTGATAAATTGGGAGCTGATAAACCTGCCCAATGATTATGAAATCATATTTACCGAAACTGAAGAGTTGGGCTTCTACCCACAAAAAAACAGCGATTCTTTTACTGGTTGTTGTTCTAGGAAGTATCTACGGAGGTTTCAAGGTTTTTAGTGGTTCTACAGAGGAAACTCGATATGTGCTTGGCACAGTCGAACGAGGAAGCATTATTTCTTCAATAAGTGGAACAGGCCAAGTATCTTCCTTAAATCAGGTTGATGTAACAAGTAAATCTTCGGGAGAATTAATATACCTTAACGCAAAATCCGGACAAGAAGTTAAAACGGGTGCTCTTATAGCGCAAATTGATTCCGGCGATGCAGCCTACGAACTTGAGACAGCAAAGCTTTCATATCAGGAACTTATCACTGTTGATGATGGCGAACTACGCGACGTGGAAGATGCCGTAGAAGAGGCTGAGGTCAACTTGAAAGACGCATATGTGGATGGGCGAGCTACTCTGGCAACGGCTGTAACCGATATGACTGATGTTATGGCTGAGTTAGACAATCTGTTTGGTGGGTACCTGAGTGAAAGCCGTTTCGGACTTAGTAACACAGAAAAGGAATACACTGGTCGAGCACGAGAGGCATGGCGTGACGCTGATGACCTATTGGACGAATTTGTGAAAATATATCGAACTGTGTCGAATGAAACAAACGATGGTACCATAGAATCAATGGTTTCAGAAGCGAATCTAATTGCAAATGCAGTGGCACAAGCCACAAAATATTCCAAAGATGCAGTAATTTATCTTCGTGATCGTGAAGATAACGAAAGCGCCATTGCGGAAGAGGCCTATACCGCAGTAAGTGGATTGGTAACAACAATTAACGGAGCGGTCTCCGAAACTCTTTCCGCTAGAAATACACTTACGGATGCTAAAAAGACGCTAGATAACGCACAGGATGACTTGCAAGAATTAAAAGATGGCCCTGATAATTTGGATGTTCGCACCGAGGAACTCTCACTCAAACAAAAACAGGATGCTTACTCGGACTATTTCGTCCGAGTCCCTTTTGATGGAATCATCGCCTCTGTGGAGGGTAAAAAAGGCCAAAACGTAAGCAGCGGAACAACTATTGCTACTCTTATTACAAAACAAAAGATTGCAGAAATTTCACTGAATGAAGTCGATGCGGCAAAAATAAAAGTTGGACAAAAAGCCACACTCTCCTTTGATGCAATTGAGGATCTTGCTATTACAGGAGAAGTAATAGAAGTTGATCTCATAGGTACAGTCAGCCAAGGCGTAGTTAATTATATCGTAAAAATTGGTTTTGATACGGGTGACGACCAAGTGCTATCAGGTATGACTGTAAGCGCAAATATTATTACCGACATGAAGCAGGATATCTTAACTGTCCCCTCCAGTGCTGTGAAAACGGAAGGCAATAAAAATTATGTCGAAATTGTTGAGGAAAATATAGCTCCAATACAAGCTAATCAAGCTTTAGGTGTTCTCTTGTCTACTCTTCCAACTAAGGTACCTGTGGCGCTAGGTCTTTCTAGTGACCAATTCGTGGAAATAGTTTCAGGGCTTAAAGAGGGTGATCAGTACGTGGTTCGTAAAATTACAACTACAACAACTTCACAATCAGCTTCTACTTCTGCTCCGAGTCTTTTAGGTGGAACTGGGGTCAGAACAGGGGGGAATTTACCAAGATAGATAACATGATTAAGGTCAATGCTATTACAAAAACATATGGCTCGAGTGATACGGCATTTCAAGCACTCAAGGGCGTTTCTTTTACAATCGAGGATGGAGAATTCGTAGCTATTATGGGTCCTTCTGGTTCGGGTAAATCAACATTGATGCACATATTAGGGTGCTTGGACACGCCTACTAGCGGTACATATCTTCTTGATGAAAAAGATGTATCTACACTCACTGATGAGGAACTTGCTGATATACGCAGGCTACATATCGGCTTTGTTTTTCAAGCTTTTAATCTTTTGCCCCGCACGACAGTAATACGAAATGTTATGCTACCGCTCGTTTATGCGGGAATACCAGAAGCAGAACGAGAAGACCGGTCGCGAAAAGCGCTTCTTGCTGTGGGCATGACGGAAACCCATTTTGCTCATAAAAGCAATCAACTATCAGGCGGTCAGATACAGCGTGTAGCAATAGCGAGAGCTCTTGTGAACGACCCGTCTCTAATTCTCGCTGATGAACCTACCGGAAACCTCGATACAAAAACGGGAGAAATTGTCCTGGGTACATTTCAAAAATTAAACAGAGAACATGGTCGTACTATTATTTTAATTACTCATGAGCATGACGTGGCGGAATACGCAGAACGCATAATTACGCTCCGTGACGGCGTTATTGTCTCAGATTCCAAGTCCCATGCTCGTAAGCGTGCCCAACTTCACCAAGGTTACGATGGGCAAGCAAAACACCATGAAACTTAGCGATATTATTCACGAGACATATGTGGCACTTTCGGCAAACAAAGTTCGATCTCTACTTACAATGCTTGGCATTGTAATAGGTATTTCATCAGTCATTGCGATGGTGAGCATTGGGACAGGTGCGTCCAACACAATCTCATCTTCGATCGAATCACTCGGATCGAACCTCATTCAAATTACACCTGGCGCAGAGCAGATGCGTGGGTTTGGTGCAACAAGCGGTCGCGGAGATGCGAAGACTCTCACAAATGCAGATGCAGCTGCAATTGCGGAGCAAATTAGGGATATCGAAGCAGTAGATTCACAAGTGTCTGGACGATATCAAATTACTGCTAAGGGTACAAATACCAATACTACAGTAACAGGTGTTACTTCAAAATATTCTCAAATTCGCAATGTGGAAATAGCAGAAGGATCATTTATTTCTGACATCCAGAATAATTCTGCATCAAGAGTTGCAGTACTTGGACCAACTACTCGTGATGATCTTTTTGGGGAA
>Ga0209542_10005642_pt1 | contig 24848 bp, 26 predicted proteins | sample RifCSPhighO2_01_FD_184028 | JGI IMG/M metagenome (GOLD analysis project Ga0209542, IMG submission 184028) | Soil microbial communities from Rifle, Colorado - Rifle CSP2_plank highO2_0.1 (SPAdes) (version 2) | ecosystem: Environmental > Terrestrial > Deep subsurface > Rock core/Sediment ...
GTAATCCTTTACATCTTTTGGGATGTGTACACCTTTCTTGCCTACGTAATTTGTTTGATTGTTTTCCATGACATTATTTTACTCTGTTAAGAAGAGAAAATGTGTCCAGGAAATGGGGTACCGGTCAACCCTTGCGGTCTTTGAGCCACTTTTGTGCGGGTTGGTAGCCGCCGATGTAAAAATTCCACGTCGCTTCCGGGACATTGCCGAAATACTGCTCGGAGTTGATATATACGTTACCGTTCTTGTATGAGATTTTCTCAACAGTATCGGAACCGGAAACCGGATATGTCGTAATAAACTCGCTCACCTTTAGTGACTCAAGCAGATGAATCTCCCGCAATTCACGACCAAGCGCGACCAATCTTTCAAACTGTTTCTTATCTTCCGGATACGGTACCGTCAATGAATGAGTTATTGGTAATCATGGCCACTACACCGGTTTGATTTTTCTCAATGAAGTGCTCGGCGAAGCGAAGAAACTTGATGTGGTCGTCATCAAGGTTTATTTTCTTTTCTCCTAGCCCAGTTTTGTAAACTTTGATTAGATTCTGTATCCACTCTCCCTTGTTTGACGAGCTTACGCTATAAGGCGGATTGCCGAGTATCACCATTATTGGCGTGGCATTTTTCACCACGGTGGCTTCCTTTGCTTCTTCGGCAATACTTTCAGCAAGACCAAAGAAAAACAAATCCTCTGTGAGTTCGGTTTGTTCAAGAGAGTTCGTAAGATAAATACCAAGGCGGCGATGGAACTTCCAAAACCCTGTTTGCTTAAATGCCAGACTTAGTTTGAGATGCGCGATAGTGTAGGGTGCCATCATGAGCTCAAAGCCGTGTAAGCGAGGAAGCAAATCGTTATGCACATACGCAGGCCACCGTCCTTCCTGTTTTTGTTTCAGTAAATGCTCATAGATTATGCGAATGGTTGCACTGATGAATGTGCCAGTACCGACAGCCGGATCAAGTATCTGCACCTTATGCCTTCCGTCCGGGAGCTTGGCTGTATCAGCAAGTCCTTGAGCAAGGCCAAAATCTCTCTTTAGGATGTGGTCAATTGAACGGACAATAAAATTAACCACGGGGAGTGGCGTGTAATACGCTCCCATCTTTTTACGCAAATCTGGATCATACTCTTTGAGGAAATCTTCGTAGAAGTGGATAATCGGATCAGCGTCCGCCATGTATTCTTCAACGAGTTTTTTGGTATCGGCATGTTGGAATGCTTCACAGAGCTCGTCAACGATGTAGCTTAATCGTTTATCAAAATTAGGTCCCGCAATATGATCGAAAAAGTGCTGGAGAAACGGGTTTGATGCTGGCACCAGATCGCGCGCTTCCTGGCGAGAAAACGTTTGAGCCGAGTCATCATAATATCGCGCGACAAAAAGGCCGTAAACGAGCGTTTGAGCGTACATATCGGAAAATGATTCGAGCGAGAGATCATGAACAAGCATTTTTTTGATAGCATCGTAGACGCGGAAAAGCTCTTTATTTTGTTCCGATGTACCTCCTAAAAATTGTTGAACATTATCTCTTATTCTTTGTGCCTTACCTCCCATTATCTTTGCAAGGTGTGCGCCAGATTTAATGGGTTCTTTGTGAGTCTGCGCAAAATCAAGAAGTGTTTTTGAAAGTAAATTGTAATTTTCAGGGAACACGGAAATGGTCCTATCCTTTAGGTTGTACTCCGCAATCTTTATAGGTTCTCCATAAGGAAGTCCATTCCTGTAGAAACGAAATTCTATGTAGTCGGTCAAAACGAGATTGGCGTAACCGAAATACCGCGCCATCTGTTCAGACTTTTCGATCTTATCTAGAGAAATACCAATATCCTTTGCTTCAATATATAAAATTGGCACATCATTTTTAAGTACCGCAAAGTCAGGTTTGTTCCCTTGTTTTGCTCTTGCATCGTGATCAATACGTTTAACGTTAATCGACTCAAAAATACCTTTTAGGAGGTTCTCAAAATCCGTGCGATATCCCATTTCGCTTGTCTCTTTGTGTGAGAACTTACTTGAGACTGATCTGGTGTAATTTGTAAAAAGATTATCCATAAGCCTTTATTTTAGCAACGGAACCCTTATTTTACTTCGGTTCAAACTTGCCAATCTGGCGGAGAGGGAGGGAATTTCTCCCTCGACTCAAAATGTTTTCGTCAAAACATTTTGGTCTGGGCACCGGCTCGCGGCCAAACTCTGCAGAGTTTTGACTCCGTCCGCTCCGCCGTTCGAACCCCTCCCTCTCTCGCAACGACAAACCACTCATAAGCTTCGCTTCTTCTTGTGTCGATTTTTGCGGTGACGATGTCCCGAAGTTAGAACCGATTAGGTCGCTTCATTACAGTCGCGTTGATAAAATTGTACGAGATTTAAGGCGAATCTACAAAGAAAATCCTGCTTCATTTGAGGTTCCTACTTTTGCCCAAAAACAGTATTAACTACCCGCCCTACTTCTTTGTCAGAAAGCTTTGAACCCGCAAGACGAGTGGAAGCGCCGGTAGAGGCTATGAGGGTAGCACGATGAAGCTCCGCCAGCCGTTCTGGGAAGATACTAATATTCTTTTTTGGGAATTTAGATTTTGTCATAAAGTTAAACAGTCTTCTCTTTGAGGCTCGGGTCTAATTCATCAACTGAGTGAGCCAGGTCTTTAGTTGAGTCATATTCGTAACCTTTTATTCCTAATTGTTCTGCAAGTTTTATATTATTTACATTATCGTCTATAAAAATCACTTCCGTTGCACTTAATTCCATCTTTTTAAGAATCAAGGAGTAGATATCTTTATTCTTTTTAGTCATACGAACTTCACTAGAAATCACTATTTCATCAAAAAGACTTTCAAGGTTATGGGCGTGAAGAATACCCCTTAAGAATTCTGCGGGTGCGTCACTTAATAAACCGATCTTATAAATACTCTTTGCTTTCTTAATAAAAGCAATAACATTTTCATTTATGACTACTAAATTATCCCATTCTTTCTTTACATCTTCAGGTGATGCAGATGCTACCCGTGCAATCTGGTCTATGAATTGTTTGTAAGAAATTTCTCCCCGATCAGCGGGAGGAGCATATTTTTCTTTAAGTTCACCAATTTGTTCTTGTAAAAAATACTTTGCAAACCAAAAAGGGGCAACTTCCGAAGATATAACTCCAAAAAAATCAAAAATAATACCTTTATAATTCATAGTTCGAATCCCTTCAGGGTTCTTACATTTTATCACTTTTCAGTTTTGAAATGTAGCGCAAAATAAAGTGATTTTGTCGCCACTTTTCAAAACTATTGGCGGTGTTTTTTGATTGATGTTCGAACTTTTTTTGACGAAAATCCTGAAAATTAATTTGGACTCGGCGGGGCAAACTATTTTTCTGGGGTTTTGGAATTGCCCCGCCTCGGCTTCCGTCCCGCCCGCAGGAGGGGTCTGGGGAGGAATGCGGGCGTGTTTTTGAACCTTTCCTTTTTCGCTTCCGAATTTCGTGCCAGTTGAAAACTGGCGCGCCACCTAAAATTCGATTTTAATTATCAACTCTATATTTCGCCTCTCCTTCCTCAATTCCTTTTCGGGCTTTTTCAAATGCCCATTTTGGAATTTGATGAGATTCTATATTTAATTTATTTCTTCTATCATTTAACCTTTTTAAATCATCAATAGCCTTGATATCGTCCACTTCACTTACCTCAATATCATAGAATATTCTCGTATCATTTCGTAAAGCATTGTATTTATTACCAGCTTTTTGATGAACGGTAGCCCTTTCATTGGGATTGATAAAGGTTATAACAGCAGTCAATCCCGCCACAACTATTGAAAGACCACCAGCAACTATATTATGATAATCAAATTGCGATAAAGCGGAAGCTCCCGCAACCGCAGAGAGAACGGCAGAAAGACCACCAAGCCAAAGATTTGTATTTAACCAACATTGACCAGCATAAAAATGACCCTTAGCTGAATACAGGCTATCTTCCTCAATTCTTTTTGCTTCATTTATAATTTTTTCTTTATTGGTCATAATAGTTTGTTATCCGTAAGTTGGAAAATAATCGCCAAATATTTTTTTCCATTCATCAACAGCGTTTTCAATGTTTTCATTTTTGGCGTACTGCTCAGCTTTAATGGCTCTATTATACGCCGATTCAAATTTGCTAACCGCATCTTCCTGTGTTTTAGCATTTCTTAAACCGCTTATTTCTCCACCATACGGAACTGGATCTTTCGCTTTATATTTTATCCGCTCTCTTCCTTTGTCGAAAAAGTATCTCATGCCACTTGAATAATCTGAAATAGTAACATTCTCAAAAATTTCTATTGCCAACAATTCTAATCGAAAAGAAACAAAAGAATAATTTATATTTCTATTCCAACCTTTTATCATTTTTACGATCGGCACTAAATCGCCATTATGGTTTTTATTCTTTTCAGCCATTATATCAACGTGTGTTTTTGGGTTTGTTGCTATCCAAGCTTTTTGTACAGAATTTGGGATAAGATAGCCACCACCTTTTCGATTAAAAGCAGGGACTACATCAACAACAAAATCCGTAAAAGTAATAGTAACTGCTTGACCGTTCCTGCTTATCTTGGGAGTTTTTGTATATGTTTTTAACAATGCTCGTTTTACCTTATCTAACAAGCTTGCTTGTCCATCTGATTCATAATATTTTGGGTCAAGAACAATAAAAATATCAATATCGGCTTCCGAAAGTGGTGCAATCATTGTTGATCTTGCATAGGAACCTGTCAAAAACGAATCTAAAACATCCAATTCTTCAGCAACAGCATTTCTAACATTTTCCTGTCGCGTTGAAACAGTGCTTTTTTGAAGCCCTGTAATTTCAAGGTTTTCTTTCAATTTTTGAAATGATGTAACGATTGCTGTTGCCATTTTATTCTTTTACAATAAATATTGCATCGGAAACGGTGTTGTATTTTTTGCCGTCCATCCAATCAAATTCTATATCAAGTTTTGATGTATCCTTGGGATTAAATTTGTCGAGGTAAGAATTAACCTCATCTCCTAACAATTCAACATTTCTTTTCATTTTCCAACTTTCCTCCATATTCTCTTTATCAATCAAAACCAAGAAAAGTCGGTTGGCGGCATCAAATCGACGTTCGCCCTGTTCCTCATAAAGCCACTTGATAAGAGATTTTTTGTCTTTGATTGTATCTTGAACGATTTGCCACCGAGTAGTTTTAAACTCCCCAATAAACTTTTTAGACTCTGCATCTGTTCTTTCAGAAATACGAGTTAGTAATTCAGACATTATCACTTTGTCTTTTTGAGTTTTGTCATATTGAATTCCTTTGGTTTTTGCAAATCGTTTTAAGAGTTGAATTTCTGTTGGCATACCAAGCGCTTTTCTTTTCGCCAACATATAGCCCTCTGGGAAGTAGGTAACTTTTAGATCGAATGGAACATCCGAAACAAAAAAGTCCACTTTTTTGATTAAGCCAACAGTAGGAATAACTTTTTTATTATCCTTAAAGATATCTTCGATCAAAATTGAAGTCCAGTGATTGAACCATGAAGACTGCACATATCCTCGCATACTTGCGTGGATTTCATTTTCAATTTTCTTATTCAAAAGATCAAAGTCTTTAATCTTTTTGATGTAGTTATCAACGATACTTTTCTCAAGATTATTTTGATAAATTCCTCCCCAATCAAGCACCTTCATTTTGTATAATTCCGAAACAAGCTTTGTTTCATTTGCTTTTCGTTCTGCACGTTCGACTAAATAAGTTTGTGCAATAAACTCATCGACAATTTTTTCGTCCACTTTAGACGCGTAGATATGCTCAAAAAGTGCAGAATTTTTTATATCTTCACAATCAATATTTGCGATACCACAAAATTTAACCATTAACTCTTTTCTCGAGATTGATCGGAGTTTCAACCAATACACACTCCCATCTTCTTTGAGAAGAATATCAAACTTATTATCTTGATATAATTGCTTAAAATGATGAAAATTATTTTTTGTAGTCATAGATATTCCTTATTAATTATAGCAATAAAATAAATACTCTCTTGTACCCTTTTTTGAGCCTTTCCCCCCATAATGATTTTGATATTCATGCTCAAAAACTTTTACTTTTTTATATTTTTCAATCAACTTTATCAACATATCCTTATCTGGATAACTTTGACTATTATATGAAATCAGCCAGTACGGGATATGCTTACTATTTTCAAACAGTTTTTCGAAGGATTCTTTAATCTCTGTTTTTTGAACAAATCCACTTTCTTTTTTAGGAAAATAAGATTTTGTTCCATTTACAAATTCCTTATCTTTCCAATATTCAACAAATGTTTCGAGAAAATGATAAAAAGCCTGATAATCGGGGTGGCAACCGCAATATGGGGGATCAAAATAAACAAGATCAATGTTTTTTAATTTTTTTATCAGTGAAATCGTATCTTCGCAATAAACAATGTTCTCTTTGTTGTTATCAAAAACCGCTTCATTATAATCATTGACCAAATCTAAAAATAATTGCTTTATAGGTTTTGCTATCGATGGGTTTCTTTTAATTCTGTTTTCATCCTTACTATACCTCAATGCACTTGTATGAGCGAAATGGCCAAGCAATATTTTTCGTGTTAAAGCTCTGTTTATAACAGAAAATGCTAGAGACTTTTTATACTCATTATCTAAAAGATCAATATTAGCTCGAAAATTATCTAAAAATTTAGCCTGGTCTTTTTCAAAAAAAACGTTAGTAAAAACATCTTCAATCAATGAACCTGCTTTTACATTTTTTTTAAATAAAAGCGTAATATCTTCTTCGGTTAATGTAATATTTTTATTTTCAATAACAGCCTTTGCTATATGATAATTAAACTTTAGAAAATCATTACTGATAACTTTTTTACCTTTAGATTTAAAATAATAACCAACTACAGAAGTTCCGCTAAAAGCATCGAGTATGGTTTCAATGTTTTGTGGAGAATTTTCAAAAATCCACTTAACAAGCCTCTCCTTGCTTCCTAAATACTGCGTTTTTGGAAGCCTGTGAGCCTTCATTTTTTCTCCAAATAAACTTGTTTGGGATTTTATTATCATAAACTATTTTATTAAATCATCAACACCAACTTCAAGCGCCTTAGCGATCTTGGTTAGTGTTTCAATGGTTGGGTTTGTATTTACTCCGTTTTCAACCTTAACAATAGTGTTAAGTGATAAATCGGCAAGGCGAGCAATCTTTTCGAGAGATAACCCCTTTTTAGCCCGTAGTTTCTTTATGTTTTCAGCAATTTTATTATTTGACATATCTTTTCTAATTGTATAACATTATAGTATATAGAATATAATATAAAGGTTTCTTTCTTGATACTATAATGATAACTAATTTAAACAATTTTGTAAATGAATCTTTAGGGAGTTCCTTAGCGTTGCCCGCGAATGGGTTGGGTGGGTCAAGGGCAACATCTCTTTTGGTGGCGCATTTTGCTTTGCAAAATACGAAATTCGGAAGCGAAAAAGGAAAGGTTCAAAAACACGCCCGCATTCCTCCCCAGACCCCTCCTGCGGGCGGGACGGAAGCCGAGGCGGGGCAATTCCAAAACCCCAGAAAAATAGTTTGCCCCGCCGAGTCCAAATTAATTTTCAGGATTTTCGTCAAAAAAAGTTCGAACATCAATCAAAAAACACCGCCAAGTTTTACATTCAGCGAAATTGAAAGATGTTGCCTCGGCGCAAAGCGCCTCGGCATGGTATTTCCCCGCGAGAATCCAAGCATTTTTGAGGGGGAACGAAAGCGTCCGCTCGGCAATGCGGAAGTTCGCAGAGCGAAGCTCTGGCAAAATGAAATTTTGCAAACCAATCTTTTTTCTTTCGCTTTCAGCGAAAGGTTGAGCGTATTTTTCTTTGATTGCCCAAAAACTAATCTAAAAACAATATGGACAACATAAATTTACAAACCAAAAAGATTTTTCTCTATGCCCGTAAATCCACGGACGAACCCGAAAGGCAGGTTTTGAGTATTGAGGCGCAAATGTTTGAATTGCGGGAGTTTGCGAAAAAAGAAGGGCTGAATATCGTCCGTGAATTTGTGGAAAGCAAAACCGCCAAAGAGCCTGGCAGAGAAATTTTTAACGAAATGATCGCAAGCATAGAGAAAAATGAAGCGGAGGGAATTTTAGCGTGGCACCCCGATAGATTGGCGAGAAATAGTATAGACGGCGGACGGATTATCTATCTTGTAGATACTGGCAAAATTACCACGCTAAAATTTCCTACTTTTTGGTTTGATCCGACACCGCAGGGAAAATTTATGTTGTCCATTGCTTTTGGGCAATCAAAATACTATGTGGATAATCTTTCGGAAAACATAAAGAGGGGTATTCGCCAGAAATTGAGAAATGGAATTTGGCCCGCTTGGGCGCCACTGGGCTATGTGAACGACAAAAACGCCCGCTGTATCGCTGTGGACAAGGAAAAGGCAAAGTATATCAAGCGGGCTTTTGAAATGTACGCAACTGGCGAATACCCCCTCGCTCAAATCCGAAAGATTATCAATTCTTTGGGCTTGGTTGGCAAGAAAGGCAAAATGCTTTCCGTCTCAAATTATCAGTATATGCTGAAAAATAAAATCTATTATGGAATGATTGAATATAACGGCGAATTGTATGACGGAAAGCATGAACCGATTATCACAAAGAAACTTTTTGATTCCGTTCAAGAAGTGATGGCGAACAAGAGCAAACCAAAATCGCCAAAACTCAAACCTTATGTGTATAGAGGATTTTTCCGTTGTGGAGAATGTGGCTGTTTCATTACCACTGAAACGCAAAAAGGTCATAACTATTTACGATGTACCAAACGGAAAAATCCTTGTTCGCAAAGATATGCCAGAGAGGACGCCATCACTTCTCAAATTAGAGAGGAAATCAAAAAAGTTTCTTTGTCTTCCGCTTGGGCAAATGCTTCAATCAACTATTTTGAAAACGAAAAAATGGAAATTGCCCAAGCGGAAAGCTCTTTCGCCCAAAAAGCGAGAAATGAGCTTGTGGAGATAGAAACAAAGCTTGACCGTCTGCTCGATTTGCAACTGGACGGCAATTTGTCGCAAGCGGAATATACCGCTAAAAAGTACAAGTTCATTCTCGCTAAAAAGGATTTGGAAGAAAAAATATCCGCTTTTGGGCGAAAGAGCAATAATCGGTTCGAACTTGCCATTGCCTTTCTAAAAGAGGCCAACCAAGCCGAAAAATACGCTCAACAAGAAAATCCCGAAAGGATTCGGGATTTTCTTAAAAAGATTGGTTCGAACTTCCGCATTGCCGACCGCACTCTGGCGTGCGATTTCAAAAATGCCTTCAAAATTGCGGAAAAATATCATGCCGAGGCGCTTTGCGCCGAGGCTTCCAATCTTGATTTTTCGAAATGTGATTCTTGGCGGAGAGGGAGGGATTCGAACCCTCGATACGGTTTTAACGCCGTATAGCGGTTTAGCAAACCGCCGCACTAGGCCTCTATGCGACCTCTCCTTTTACCCGCTAAATATAGTTTACTTTAGCCATCTTCTCAAGTGCCCCCACATCATTCTTACTCGGTTATCAGTTACGAGTCATAACTTGTATAATATATGCATGTCCAAGACGACCAAAAAATTGCTCGAAAAATTCGCCGAGCATGCAAATTGGAACACGCCTGACCTGCCTCAAGATGACAAAAAGTTTTTTGATTTTGTTATTTTCGCCTATAAAAACGGTGAGCAAAATATTTCTTTGGATGAGTTTCTTGATGTCATAAACACAAAAATACCACCTACGGAAGATCTAAAATTAAAAAAGAAAATCCTAGCCTCCCAAATATACATACACACGAAATATGCTGACGGTATTAAAATACTTTCAAAATTTCAGACAAGAAAAACCGCCCCTCGACAAGCGAAGGGCGGTTTTTAGTCATGTTCAGAATGTTTACTGCGCCTTAAACGGAGTCTCGAGCGTCACTGAATAGTTGCCAACGTTATCGGCTGACTCCAACATATAATAGTATTGGACGCCGCGCTGAAAACCAGGAACAGTTATGCTATGACTCGTAACCAGATTTGCATTAGTCATGCTCTGTGCTGAGTAAATGAGAAATGGGTAATTCGTTGAATAGTAAACTTTGCTTGTCGATGGCTGATCGGTAACCCATGAGAATGTGGCGCTAGCATTTGTTGAATTGTCGAAAGTTGCCCCAACCTGACTAAGTATCGGAGCGTAAACATCTCCGACTGGACTTACCACTCCACCATTCAACGCATTAATCTTTGCGCTTGTAACTGGCCCAACTTCCCCGACTTGGGCAATTCCATACTTGGCTTGGAAACGTATAACTGCCGCTCTCGTTAGAGAACCGAAATATCCGCTTACTATACCTTCAGGATAAACAGCCGAATCTTTTGCCAAGAAAACCTGTAGCTCTGTTACTTGACTGCCTGTAGAACCTTCCGACAACTGACTAGTGATTTCCGCGTCCGCATATTTAGTGACGAAAAAAAGTGTGAAAACCAAGGCCGAAAAGGCCGCCGTTGCCAAACTTGCCTTTATTATTTTTTGTATATTTTTCATATTGTTATTTTAAAAACTTATTAACTATCTTCTAAAACGAGGTTGCATAGTCGACACTTCCCTTTGATAAACAACCTCTATTAACACAGCCGTGCGAGAGCACTAATCATTACAGTCATTACAGAAAGTTTATAAAATCAAGCATCTCACATTTTTTTCAGAATATTTACTTCTTTTTGTTCTCAGGAAACGGAATGAATTATTTCTACTATGTAAACTTTAACTAACTAAAACTCCTATTGACACATAATGAACTTTTCTAATGCTTCAATTTTAATGATTAAATCTATTCCTCTTCCAGTTTTGTTGCGGCCTCGGGAATGGAAACGGTTTTGCCCATAACCAATATCTTCAAAAGTCCGAAAGCCAATATCCAGTAGACGAACATGGCGAGAAGCGTAGTCCACTCGAAGATACTGCCCTCGATATACGTTATGCGAAAAACTGTTAAAAATGGCGCGGCCAAAATATGAGTAACGCTGTATACAAAACTGCTAAAACCCGCGGTCGGGTTTGCGCCCAATAATTTCAGAACAAATCGAAAAACGAGCAATATTTCTATAACGCCGAGGATATACCACACAATCTGGGTACCACGATAAAGAGGCTTTGTTGTTGGAGAATTAAATGAGTCCATATTATTTTTTCAAATACCTTATAACGGTTAACTGCTCGACGTTCATGCCCTGTCCATTATTTTTTCAGCTCTTCTATTTCTTTTTCCAGTTTTCCAATATGTACCTCCAATGTCTTAGTATGCTTAGTCAACCTGGACTCGAGTTCTTTGGCATGAGTGGCCAAGGTTTCGGCCACGGCCATAATTTCCGTCACGTCCTCCATAGCAAGCAAGATAATGGGAGGAAAAATTTCCGAAACATCATCGTCCTTGAAGTGTATCTCTCTAGCGTTTAGTATCATTACTTTCTGACCAATAAACGGAAACTGGTGCGAGACTTCGAACCCTTTGAAAAAAGTATTCTTCGGCAAAATATCTTCGAGTAACTTTCTCAACGCCGGAATATTCCACTGACCGTTTCCCAATTCGTAAACATTTTTCTTTTCCGTATCTTTCGATTCGACCTGAAAAGTTCGATAGAAAGATTCATTGGCTGTCATTACTTTCAAATCCTTGTCCAATATTAAGACCGGCTCACGGACGACATCGACCACAGTCTTAATATATGTCCAACTCTTCGCCCACAAACTTTCGAAATCCGTTAATGATACATCTCCTAAACCCGCGACATTTGTTTTATTTTTTTCCATAATTAACTAGCCGATTGAGAACTTGAATCATTACGATTCCCCAAAAAACGCAAAAGATCAAAATGAAAAACCTGCTTTTGCGGCCTAACAGCTGATTCATTTAATCTTCATCTGGTATTCATCCCAAATAGGTATAGTATTAATAATATTAAATACGATTTACACAAAGAGGAGGGGGTTGACCCGCTCAGTGATCCGGAGAACGGCCATATTTTGACTAGAGCCATTATAGACACCATTCGAGAACCACTGATAGTTTTAGACGAAGATCTACGCATTATTGTGGCTAGTAGATCTTTCTACGAGAAATTTTTTACGAAACTCCCAAAAATTCAAGGCCATCTGTTTTATGAAATCGGCGCCGGTGAATGGAATGTCACCCCCCTCCGAAAGCTCCTCGAGAAAGTCATTCCCGATCACAAAACTGTGGAGGGATACGAGGTCTCGCAAACCTTCCCCTCCCTTGGAATGCGTCACATGATCATAAACGCCCGTGAAGTACGCTACGAAAACGGAAAAAAGAAAATGCTGATTTCTATCTACGATAGTACAAACGAACGAACTCTATCCCTAGAGCGCGAACGGCTCCTCCTTCAGAAAGACATGCTATTAAAAGAAATGCGACATCGCATCGCCAACAGTCTCCAGATAATCGCAAGTATTCTTCTCATAAAGGCAGGAATGGTTGACTCCGAAGAAAGCCGTTCTCATCTTGCAGACGCGCATGAACGCATTATGTCGATAGCCACCGTTCAAAAGCAACTCGACGCCGTCGGCCAAGACGACAAAATCGCAATAGCGGAATATTTGACCAATTTATGCAATAGTCTTGCACGCTCAATGATAGGTGGGCGAAAACCAATTACGCTCGAAGTTCATTCTGATGTGGGACATGTTTCGTCAGATGCCGCAGTCAGCTTTGGCCTTATTACAACGGAGCTTGTAATAAATGCTCTAAAGCACGCTTTCCCAGATGGCCAGACGGGAAAAATTAAGGCCACATACAAGATTACCAAATCAGGATGGATCTTTAGCATCGAAGACAATGGCGTCGGTGAAAAAGCGGATAAAAAAATTGCCCGTCGTGGTCTCGGCACAAGTATCGTTGACGCACTAGCCAATCAATTGCAAGCAAAAGTCAAAACCAAGAGTTCATCCCAAGGAACAAATGTAACTATTACCTACTCCAAGGCAAGAAAGATTAGGCACTGATTCGAAACTCATAAAAAAATTTAACAAAGAGATGGCCTGGATTTTCAGAAATCCGTTCCAATCGGCGTTTTTTTCGTCACCGATGTAATTTTTATGTAATAGAACAGCTAACAAAACGGCAAAGTAAATGATGGACACAAAACAAACAACCGAAAATCGAGTTGCTATGACAATGGCGCATCATAGTTACGCCAAAGGGCTTAACCTGCATGCCTTTTTTAAGCTATCCGACAAAATGCAAAGCGAAGATCTCGTACAAGACACTTTCGTTAAAACTTGGAAATATCTTGTTAAGGGAGGAAAAATCGACATTATGAAAGCTTTTCTATACCACATTTTAAATCAACTTATAATTGACCACTATAGGAAACATACCACGGAATCTTTAGACGGCCTGCAAGAGTCCGGCTTTGACCCGGGAACGGACCCCAGAGATAAACTATTTAACATGCTGGACGGTAAAAAAGCACTGTTTCTTATCAGTCGCCTACCGGAAAAATACCGAGGGGTCATGCGCATGCGTTTCGTCGAAAATTTATCATTTAAAGAAATGGCGCTCATAACAGGAGACACAAAAAACGCCATGGCTGTACAGGTGCACAGGGGATTAGAAAAACTGAAAAATATTTTCAATGTCAGATAACTTTAAATTACTACTAAACTAAGCGCTAAACGCTAATTTTTATGATTTGGACAGTAATCGCAATATTAATAGTATTATGGCTTTTAGGTTTTTCATTAAACTTTGGAGGTAACCTAATTCACTCACTCATCGTGATAGCGCTCATAGTAGTTATCGTTAAATTGGTGTCATAAGAGTAAGCGAAAAGTTGCACAAAATATACGGGACTCGGCAAAAAATCCAAATACCTAATACTTAATTTCACAATACCGCTAATTTGACTTCCCTGTCATTTGAGTTAAACTGATTCCCGTACGTATTTCTCGTAACGTTTCTTTCTTGGCTAGGTACAACCTGCATAAGAGAGGTAGTGAAAAGAAAGCGGGTCGTTATCATAAGTGTTATATAACAATGGCCAAGAAACTTTACGTGGGGAATCTTCCCTACTCAGTCAATGATGCTATCCTCGGCGATCACTTCGCTAAGGCCGGCGCAGTTTCATCCGCCTCAGTCATCATGGATAAGATGACAGGGAGATCAAAAGGCTTCGGATTCGTCGAAATGGCGAATGACGAGGAAGCCACCCGCGCTATCGAAATGTGGGATAGCAAGGAGATGGATGGACGAACCATTCGCGTTTCTGAAGCCCGCCCGATGGAGCCACGCGCTCCTCGCCAGGGTGGAGGCGACAGATTCCAGAAGAGGAGCTGGTAACAAATTCCCAAACAAAAAGACTGCCGACAAAGCAGTCTTTTTGTTTGGAACCAGGGAATTTGTTTTTGCTAAGGTGCCGGCCACCGCCGGCGCATATCCAATTAATTTTTTGTTTTCTAGACTCAGACGTTCTATAATAGATTGGTAATGGTTATTCTTAATTTCATACTATGAATAAACAAAAAATCGTTATTGCCGTAGTTGTCGCAGTGATAGTGGTAATAATTGCCTTTTATATAAGACTGACCCCACAAGCCGATCTAACGAACAACGCGGGAGAAACACTAATTGAAAATGACAGCGTTCCCGCGGATATTTTTCCGAGAAGCGACGATGCGCCCCAACCTATAGACAACTCTTTCGAAACTCCAAACGGAATGCCCGCTTTTGACGACGAAGGTCCTACACCTTCCGGTCCATCCTCTCCCGACTCCGGTCTACAGCCGTAAAGAACCCTGCGCGGAGCGCAGGGCGTTAGGGATCGGGACCGCTCCGCGCAGATCAGGTCGTTCAGACTCTGAAAGTCTTCAGACTCGAAGAGGTGTTCTTTGCTGGAGAAGAACGGGCTCCCCGCCTGCGAGTACGCGCGGGCAGGCGCCCGTACTTATACTTAATGCGGCCATTCATCCCTGCCTAGAACGGCAGGGCGTTCTGGCCGCTCCCAGTAAATCTAAACCCCAAACAAGCAAAATCCACCGACATTTGCCGGTGGATTTTTAATTTTAAAAAAACAGCGCTAGCCGCTGTTGGTTGTAATGCAACACTGATTGAGCACGGGATTCTCGTACTCGGCGACTAAAAGTCTGGTTTTTGGATCAAGGCTACCGATAATAAACCCCTTGGCACGTTCAGCCGCCGCAAAATTCCACAAAGACTGGTAATGTCTTAGCATCATACTGATGGACGCACCTGTTTCAGTTTGGTCGGAATGAGACCTCACCCGATTCACAAAATTATCGGTAACCAAGCATTGCAATCTTTTTCTTTTTGTGTCCATATACTGTCCTCCGGCTACACATTAATATGAATCTGTTCTTTTTTCATGCATGGGATAATATATGCGAATGGACCTAAGACAGCCACTATCGGAGTTATTTCGCATTGATTTCAAACAAAAAGCCGCCCTTAAAAAGCTTGGGCTTTTGAACGTACAAAATTTACTTCACCACTTCCCTTCACGTTATGGGGACACATCACAGATAAAAAACATTGAATCGCTTGTTGTCCACGAAAATGCCGTGATTTTCGGAAAAATTAGCAAGCTTAAAACGTCAAAAGGTTTTCGCACCAAAATTGCGATGGCTGAGGGATGGATTGAAGATTCTACGGGGTCAATCAAGGCCATATGGTTCAATCAGCCCTACATAGCCAAAATGATAGCTGAAGATACCCTCGTTAGGGTTGAAGGCAAAGTATCCGAACGCAAAAAAACAGGAGAATTTTACTTTTCAAATCCAAAAATTGAAAAAGTGGCCAAATTGCCTACAGGCGTAGGCGATTCTCTTTTTGGCGAAGCTGGAGCGGAACACACACTTTATCCCATATATCCGGAAAGTCGGGGAATAACTTCAAACTGGTTTTATCACGCTATTCAGAAACTGTTTAAAAATGGCATACTGGATAATATCGTCGACCCGATACCGCATGAAATTCTTGAGAATTATCACTTGCCAAATTTGAAAACAGCTCTAATTTGGATTCATGCGCCCAAAAAAGAATCGGACGCCATATCGGCCAGAAAACGTTTTGCATTTCAGGAAGTTTTTTTTATCCAACTCGAACGCCAAAAAATAAAACGAACGTTCGATAAGCAAAAAGCCCCCATCATTGAAGTTGACCCCTTTGTCTTAACCAAATTTACAACTCGCTTCCCTTTCAGGGCGACAGGGGCACAGACAAGAGCAATCAGCGACATATTTCGTGACATCGGAGAAGGCAAACCGATGGGTAGACTCCTCGAAGGAGACGTTGGAAGCGGAAAGACTTTTGTGGCCGCTACCGCCACCTATGCCACCGTAATGACAAAACCTGCCGGCTCCAAAGTGGGATCGGTTCAAGTAGCCTACATGGCCCCGACGGAAATATTGGCCACACAACATTTTGAATCATTCATACAATATTTTTCGCATCTTCCGATTAACATAGGACTAATTACAGGAAGCGGGTGCCGCAAATTTCCGTCAAAAGTTAACGCGAAAGGCTGGACTGATATTTCTAAAAACCAGCTTCTAAAATGGCTCCAAAACGGCGAAATCCCCATTTTAATCGGCACTCATGCCCTAATTCAAAAATCGGTAAAATTCAAAAATCTGGGCATGGTAATTATTGACGAACAGCACAGATTCGGTACCGCTCAACGTCAAAAATTGGCGAGAAAGGACGGTTTGTACCCGCATCTTCTATCAATGACGGCGACCCCCATTCCCCGTACGCTTGCACTCACAATTTTCGGAGACCTTGATTTAACTTTGCTCGACCAAATGCCGGAAGGAAGAAAACCGGTAATAACGGAAATCGTTCTTCCCGGAGAAAGAAATACTGTTTACGAAAAAATACGTGCTGAGCTTAAAGCCGGACGACAAGCTTATATTATTTGCCCAAGGATTGACGAACCGGACCCGACGAAAGAAATGGCCCTCCAAGCAAAATCAGTCAATGAAGAAGCAAAACGTTTGAAAAAGGAAGTTTTTTCTGAATATCAAATTGGGGTTCTTCACAGTAAACTTAAAGATACTGAGAAAGAAATTGTGATGAACCAATTCAAAAAAGGCACCACGAAAATTCTGGTGGCCACTTCAGTAGTCGAAGTAGGCGTAAACGTTCCAAATGCCACAGTCATTGTCATCGAGGGGGCCGAGAGATTCGGCCTTGCCCAACTTCACCAACTGCGAGGAAGAGTGCTCCGGAGCTCCGATCAGGCCTACTGCTATGTATTCGCTGAAACAAAATCCAAAACCTCACTCGAACGTCTGAAAGCATTGAAAAGTGCCGCAAACGGATTTGAGCTGGCCGAATACGATTTACAATTGCGCGGTCCGGGCGCTCTTTCGGGCACGAAACAATGGGGCATTTCCGATATAGGAATGGAAGCACTCAAAAATATAAAAATGGTAGAGGCGGCGAGAGCGGAAGCCAAAAACATGCTTGAGATAGATGAAACTTTAAAAAATTTCCCGAACGTTCTATCGAAACTGGAAGAACGCAAAAAAACAGCTATACATTTTGAATGAGGCATCATTTTTAACAAAAAAGGAGGATGTCCTCCTTTCAAACTGTCACGAATTCTCCGCCCTCAGTGTCATCATCCTCGCTCCCGTCATGACTAGGGCTTAGACCCTGCTCTTTCAAACTGTCTACCGAATAGATCCTCCTTGCGTGCGTTATTGCTAAAAAACAAATCAGCTGTTCTCGAACTTCGCTTGCGTCTTTATCAAGCAGGGCGGCACTCGAGGCCTTTTCTACAAGATGGGCAAACTCGTCCTTAAGTCCCAGCCTCTCTGCCGGGTACAAAAGACTCTCAGGATTTAAAGGACTAATTCCGCAAACTTCTATTGCTACTGCTTGGAGTGGCCGAATAGCTGGGGTGCCACCGATATCCGCCATGAAAAAAAGGTGGTGTAAACGCAACTCACCAAACTTGCCTACGCTAAACTTCCACCTGACAGCCACAAGCTCCTTGCAACAACGAAAAAAGGTATTCGAAGTCATAAAAAAACACTCCTTCCATCTGTAATTTAGATTACTCGTTAAAGAGATAAAAGCAACCCCGCAAAATGACTAACACCACTTAATCAAAATTAAGTGGCAAAATGTCGACAAATACACTTCAATTCTGTAGAATGCGGAAAGACTAGTGACGCAAGGACGAAATGGAGTACCATATGCGTACAATTAACATAAACTTTGAACGAGTCAGCCACCTATTCATGAGTATGGAAACAAAATTAGAGGGAGACCCCGAGGTCTACGAGATGGCCGTCATCGACAAGATGCCGGTTAAGGATGACCCGCGGGAAGTGGCCATCACGCGAAAACTGGAGGAAGTTTTCCTTAAAGAGCCGTGGTCACAAAAAGCTTTTGCCGATCTGCGAGAGCTTCAAATCGGCTACTTGAAAGACGTACTTCAAAGTAGCGACGACCCGGCGTTGGTGTACGAAAAAACTCAAAAAGTTCTTTCTGATGTTTCGGATCTTTTGAGATCGGAAATCGCTGAAGGCGAGGAGTTTCTTCAAAGTATCGAGAAAGGCAACCCCGCACTTATAATGACCAACCATCTTGGCACGTATAAGCTAGCGGGTATCGATCCCCACAAAGAACTTGGTCTGAACTTCAAAGGCTACAATTTCATGTACCCTTCTCCTCTTTTCTTTGGTGGCCTTCATCCAATCGCAAAAGAAATTGGTGACGACCTCTCATACGTCTCTGATGATTTTCCGGGGGTTCTGGGGAAAATTCACCGAGATTCAGGTTTCATCCACGTCCCTCCTCAGGGCGCACAGCAAAGCGGCAGAACAGCCTACCTCTTGGATCAAACCGCTAAAGCTTTCGAGAATCGAAAGAATACCGCTCTCGTTAATTTTCCAGAGGGAAAAACGACGGGGAAATATAGCGGCAAGGGTCCTTACGATCTCGAGCCTTACAAAACTGGAGGCTACGTAATTGCTTCCCTGCTCAAAACAAGAGTTATCCCGGTCGCTCAGTACTTCGACTCGAAAAAGGGTCTCCGATTGAAAGTCTTTCCGACGTACGTTCCGGAGCAAAACGACAAGGCCAAGATGGAAATTCGGGCAAACGAAGATCAGCGTGCCATGCAGGAATGGCTCGATGAATGTCAAAAGAGTTCAAGTTAGAATTCCGCTCATTGGTAAAATATGGAAATCACTCCCCTTAAGTCAAACCTGTCCCCTTCCTTTCCGTTGCCTATATACCAATCAATAAAAATTGGTGAGGCGATAAATGAGGAAGGTGGCCGGTTTTTTATTGTCGCGGGTTTGGGTAAGGAGAAAGCCAAAGAACTAAAAACTCTCTCAAGCGATATTCTTGATATCGAACTTCAAAATTTCACATCGGACAGGGAACGATTCGTTCAAGGTTCTTATGAGACATGGTACGCAAAAGACCGCACGCCATTTGCGCTTATTGATACAAAAAATAATGCTCTTGCCGCCATTGTTTGGTTTGGACCAAAACCGCTCGGAGAAAAATCCGAAAATCCCTCAGAGGAAGACGCCCACCAAAATTACACTCTCGACAAAAAAGAAAAATGGCACACCATTTCCTACAGATGTTATCCTCTTTACCGCGGTAAACATCTAATGAAAGATTTCGCAAAATTCGTTATGACCATCTATTTAAACAGTCGAGGCGGCATAAAATTGTGGGCGGCAATTAAAACCGACAATGTGAAAAGCGGTGGCCTTGCCTCCAGTTTGGGATTCAAAATACATGAAAAACTAACCGACCTAAAAAATCATCGGCTCGTGATGATTAGAGAGTGATTTGAATAAACTATTTTTTCGAACACCATATAAATCGCGAAACACTTTCGAAATGGTGCCACAAGGGAAAGGATCCCCCAAAGATTTTAGGAATCAAATGTTCGGATCAGTATTTTTTCCTGAACTGATTCCTTTCGAAATTCGGCTACTAAGCCAGGATGCAACCATAGCATCAATTGTGATAATAACCCACCCTAAATTGTTTTTTAGAAAAAGAACAAAACAAAGACCTGCAATGGCAACCAAAACTACTATTGCAATTGCATACCTGAACCAAACATTTTGTTTTAAAAACTCCTTCCTCCTTTTTTCAAAATCACCCTTCGGCATTCGCTGAACTTCTTTTAACGACTGCAACGCATCTTTTGGCATCAGGTGCTTTTGATAAAAATGCGTTCCTACCGCTATTGAAATAAATAAAATAACAAAAAAACCAACCACGATGGGATTAACCATAGCTGACGAATCTGTTCGAAAAGCGGTCACAACGTAAATGAGTAAAACAAAAAGAAATGAAAAAGTTAAAGTTTTTGAAAACTGATTTTTCACAACCACAATTATACAGTTTTCTTGAAACTAAGCACTCAAAACTAAACGGTGTTTTCACCCGTAGCTACACACTTTGTTCGTATGCGCGCGCTAGGACTTGAACCTAGAACCGTTCCGGTATAAGCGGAATGCTCTACCATTGAGCTACGCGCGCGTTTGGCTCATCATAAATCAAAACACCTATTTGGTAAATAAGCATAAAAAAGCCTCGCTCACCAAGCGAAGCTAAAAAACTAATCATGTGCCAAGTAGGAACGCAAATGATGCATGCCCAAATCTTTAATTTCTTGGTCAGTTGGGTTAATCGATTCAACCAATTTTCTAAGGTGCTTCAGGTTGCCAGCATCACCGCCACCTGTTTCGTCCGGGCCAATATATTCTTCGTACAGATCGTGAATAAGCTTTAACGCCTCTTGACGAGGAAAGCATGCCGCACCTTCAACAATTCTGACAGCCTCCTCAAACGAGGATGCCCCGTCAATTCTTTCTTGTAAACTTGAATTTTGTACCATAGAAAGTAATCCTTTCTTTTTCTGCGCATAAAACCACCGCAAAACCCCGTCTATTAGTTTTATACTTGGTGTTCTATGTCAGACTTCTTTTTCGGAGTAATACCGTTGGCAATCAAGATCTTTTCAAATTCGTCTCTTTCAATAGTTTCAACTTCTATCAACTTATCCGATATAGCCTTCAGTGCTACTCTATGTTTCTTTAATATTTCTTCCACTCTTTTCAAATTTGAATCAATTATTTCCGAAACTTCTGAGTCAATCATCGAACCGACCTTCTCCGAATATTCGTGCTCTTCAACCATTCCCGATTTTCCGATCAAAACCCTACCGCCACCCTCAAGCGCCACTGGGCCGATTTTGGGAGACATTCCGTATTTCGTCACCATATCCCTCGCCAAAGCTGTCGAAACCTGAAGATCATTTGAAGGTCCGGTCGTTACATCTCCAAAAATCATTTTTTCAACAACATAGCCACCCAGCGAAACAGCAATGTCATCCAAAAATTCATTTCGCGATTGCAATTTTCTGTCTTCAAACGGCAACTTAAGTGTGTAGCCGGCCGCTCTACCTCGAGAAATAATAGAAATTTTGTGTACCGGATCCGCAAAAGGCAAAATCGAAGCAACGAGCGCATGTCCGGCTTCGTGATATGCGGTAATTTCTTTCTCCTTCTTAGAAAGAAGATGGCTTCTCCTTTCTGGTCCCAGCATTACTTTTTCAATCGAACGGATAAGATCAAATTGCGCAACTTTGAGGCGGTTCTCCCTGGCGGCCAAAATGGCGGCCTCATTCACAAGCGAATACAAATCCGCACCTGAAAATCCTGGCGTACGCTCCGCTATAATTTTCAAATTAACGTCTTCTCCCAGCTGTTTTTTGGAAGCATGAATTTTCAAAATTTCTTCGCGGTCACCGCGATCAGGCAAATCAATGACAACTCTTCGATCAAATCTCCCCGGTCGAACAAGCGCCGGATCAAGAACATCCGGCCGGTTTGTAGCGGCCATGATCACCAATTTTTCGTTTGGTTCAAACCCATCCATTTCAACCAAAATTTGGTTTAGGGTCTGCTCTCTTTCATCATTTCCTCCGCCCACTCCTGTACCGCGCACACGCCCCACGGCATCTATTTCATCAATAAAAATAATCGCCGGAGCGGCACGTTTGGCCATTTGGAAAAGATCGCGTACACGAGAGGCTCCTACCCCAACAAACATTTCAACAAACTCCGATCCGGAAATGGAAAAGAAGGCCACCCCCGCTTCCCCCGCTACAGCCCTCGCGAGTAGTGTTTTACCCGTACCTGACGCTCCCATCAAAAGCACCCCTTTTGGAATTTGCGCCCCGATATCCAGAAACTTCTTGGGATTTTTCAAAAAATCAACAATTTCTTTTAGCTCCTCCTTAGCTTCTTTGGCACCGGCAACATCCTTGAAAGTAACCTGCTGTTTTTTGTCATGCGGAAAAATTATTCTGGCTTTCGACTGACCAAAAGTAAACGCTTGCATGCCCGCACCCTTAACCTGTCTCGAGAGGTACCAAACAAAGAGAGCAATAAAAAGTACCGGCAGAGCAAAAGGCAAAATGTTCAACGCCCAGTAACCAGCTCCCCTATCATCCAAAATGGTAATTTTAACTTTTTCAATCTTTTCCCTTTGAACTCCGTAATTTACTAAAGTCTCGGAAAGCGCCGTCTCATTTTCTTTTTTTGCCCGCTTCAGGGTATCGTCGGTATACTTAGCCGTCACTTCCATTCCCTTCACAGTGACTTCTGAAATTTTTTCAGCGTTAATATCAGAGGCAATTTGGGATATGGCTACTTCGGTTGTGGGAGCCTGGTTGTCGGCAAACAGAGAATAGAAAAAGACAATGACAAGAAAGATCAGAAAGGCGGACATAATATTATTGGAAAAAGAACCTCCGGAAAAAGGCATTTTTTGCTTGGGCATTTTAGGAATTTTTGGCATTTGATTGGCCATAAAAAATTATATCGAGTAAAGAAGCTTACGCATAAGCACAAGGCGTTGTGACAACTCCCAACAAGACACTACCTTCTCTTTCCGCATATCAATTGGCATGATTTCTGGCATATCTTAACACAAAATCAGGGCAGGAAATATCATAAGCCCATCACAATATCATCTCTTACCACTGGATTATACACAAAATTGCCTCTGACAAAAGAAAGCTCTTCCATGGTTAAAGAACATAAAAAAACCTGACTTGTTACTATATCCTTCAAATTGCCAGCATTATTTACGCAAAACGGAACGTGATCAAACTAAACTTCTCAGCGCATTTCTGATAGCATGAAGCAATGACAACAATGATTGAAAACCACCGCGCTTCCTTTGATTATGAAATCCTTGAAAAATTTCAGGCTGGTTTGGAGCTAACCGGGCAAGAAGTAAAGTCTCTTCGGATGAAACGAGGATCTCTTGAGGGCGCCCGTGTAATAGTGAGGGGTGGCGAAGCGTACATAATCAATATGGAGATTCCTCCATACCAACCGGGCAACCTGCCAGAAAAGGGCTATGACGACCGCAGAACACGCCGAATACTGCTGACTAAGGCGGAAATTGAGAAAATTGAAGGGTTGGGATCCAAAAACGGCTTGACAATCATCCCAATTTCGGTTTATAATGTTGGGCGTTATCTCAAAGTCACCGTGGCAATAGTGCGCGGGAAAAAGAAGTTTGATAAACGAGAAAGCATCAAAAAACGAGAAACGGATAGAGAAATCAGAAGAACTTTGAAAAGTTAATAGAACGTATGCCCTACTTTGTTTACATCTTGCTCAGTAGAAAAGACCGTAAACTATACGTAGGCTGTTCAAATAATATTGATCGCCGCATTTTAGACCACAATCAAGGCAAAGTTCGTTCGACAAAAAACCGCCGACCATTAGTACTCATCTATCTTGAAACAATCCAAGACAAATCTAAGGCATTTAATAGAGAACGATTTTTTAAAAGCTTATGGTCAGCAAAAATGAAAAGGAAAATACTTCGAGATTATTTAAACAAAGTAGGGCATAAGTAGCCATCGCGGCTAAACCAATTCGCCTTAAAGCGAATTGGTCGCCCTAGGGCGTCCGGGACTTCCGGGCTAGCCCGAACATTTTTGAGTACAAAAATGTTTTAGGGGGATGTCAGTTTTGACGAAGAATGCATTTTGCTTCGTGCGTAGTTGAGGCGGAGTGTCTCATTAAATGACTCCAAAACACAAGTGCCAAAAACACTGTGAAGGGGATCGTTTCGCCATACATGGCGGGCTTTCCTCAATTCGCTTACGCTCGGGGCTAAAACCACGCCGCCTCTGGCGGCAGGTTCGCCCGGTCACCGCCTAGCGATGACTTAGGGTTAACCTGTAACGTAAACGACATCGCTCCGGGTAGGTATCCGACCTTCCGGAATACGGTGTAATAAATTCGGAAGTAGAAAATCGGGTTGTCCTTACCGATTTTCGAAACCGCTCAAAAGGCGGCAATAAGGAATCGATGATTGAAGTTCTCTCTTTTCTCTCATTCAATCATCTAAACATCCGAGAAAAGATACACTATGTAGACTCGTCGCATTTTCTTCTTCGGACGCGGTTTCAATACCGCCATCTCCACCACTTCGCAAAAACCACTGCTTTCGTCAGTGGTTTTTTCGATGTGGTGGACCCTGCGTAGCCGTAAACGGCGAAGTAGGGTTAATTGTTTTTGCTTCGCGATGCGAGCACTTAGCAGAGTATAATAATATTTATGCATTATGTTTACATTATTGAAATCTTAAAAAGAAATGGGTCAAGATCTTCTTCGAAGAAGACATCCCTCTGCCAATTCAAAAGAGCGTCATTCAACACGAAGTGGAAGTCGGATACTGTAGTTCGTGTAAAAGGCAATCCTCTGGAATACC